>Ga0114951_10003189_pt1 | contig 17256 bp, 10 predicted proteins | sample AM7aDNAmetaG_FD_88677 | JGI IMG/M metagenome (GOLD analysis project Ga0114951, IMG submission 88677) | Freshwater microbial communities from Finland to study Microbial Dark Matter (Phase II) - AM7a DNA metaG | ecosystem: Environmental > Aquatic > Freshwater > Lake | place: Finland: Lake Alinen...
CCATGTTCGCCAAAATCGACGTGAACGGCCCCCATGCCCATCCGCTTTACCGGTTCCTGAAAAGGGCAAAGCCCGGATTCTTGGGAGTTTTCGGCGCCTCGTCCATCAAGTGGAACTTCACCAAGTTTCTTGTTGACCGGAAGGGCAACTTGGTTGGCCGCTATGGTTCCGCCACTAGGCCAAAGGCCCTCGCCGGCGCCATCGAACGGCTCCTGGGCAATCCATAACGACACCGACTCCCCTACCCCATCGCCATCCCCCACTGCTCTCAGCTGCCTGATCGAGCCCCAGCTTGCTCCACTGCGACACCGACCGGACCGCCCATCCACCTCATCAGATTTGCCGCCAGCAACAACAGCAGCGTCACGTAGAGAAGGCTAAGGTTACGCAGTTCCCCCGGCACGCAACACAACAGGTACAGCGGAAAATTGATGATTGCGGCAATTTGCGCGTGACGCTGTATCGCAGGGGACAAAAAGCGCCATCCTCTGGCCAGCGTCCAACCCGTCATGGCCCAAAGCATTGGGTTGAAGCCTTGAAGCGCCAGCAACCCATACGTCTTTTCCCTTAGCAGCAGATTCGATGGATGCAGCATATAGTCAATCTGATCAAGCAGATGGATTTCAATCATTCCGCCCGCATTGTGCTGAAACTGCAATCGAACCATGCCATAGACCGCCGTGCAGGTCAGTCCAAGAACCCCGGTCGCGGCCAGCGCCTGCATGCGGCCAGTCCGCATCCGCAGCAGCGGATAGAGCGCAGGAACGAAAAGCAGGAAGGACTCCTTGTTCCAGGCTGCCAGCGCAGCCACCGGAATCAGCCACCACCAATCGAACTTCAGCGCCATCCATACCGCGAGCGCAAGAAATGCCAACTCCGGGAAGTCGTAATAAAAACCTCCCCGGGTCATGAAATACGGGAGAATCAAAATCATCGCGATGGCGGCAAGGGCAGAGGCTGCCGAAGCATATCCTGCGGCCCTGCCGGCAAGATACATGGCATGGATCGCGAGCCATGCGAACAGAAATACCATCGTATAAACAACCCAATACCGCAGGAAGCAGGCCCTGCTTCGAGCCAGCGGCGAGTCGATGAAGTCGTCGCGGAACAGCCTGCCGTTATACAGCCTGACCTCATAGAGCCGGTCCTTGGCACCCTCTGCAACCCGCGCATCGATCCAGTTCGCCACCGCCGGAAGCAATTGCCGGTAGATATAGGGGCGCACGGCTGTACCATCCACAATGGCGTCGAAGCTGGCGCCCGCCATGTAAGCGCTTGTGCCTGCCTCGCGAAAGTGCCACTTATCGAAGTAGCCGTTGAACGAGGCCGCCGCAGCCACGAAGAAAAGCACGCAGCAGCAGAGACGATAATAGAGCTTTGACGCCAAACCGGCCTGGTTCATCTTCTCTTTCAACTTCTCCGCTCCTCTGGCGTGGAAACCCGCCGCGGCCCAAACACCCGGACCACAAGGCCCAACGGACGGAATCTGTAAATAGGCTGGAAATAGGCTGGGCGCTCCCCCCAAAACTGCATCTTTTCTACCCGCCTGGCCGTCCTAAAAACGGTGCGGACAGCCTTTTTTCGACCCGTGCACTAATAGGGTGCTTCTTCGACTACCATTGTAGATTCAACTGTAAGACAGATCGGACCAGGACGGCCCTGCCGTCCGGTTCGGGAATCCTGCGAGCCGGTCAAACCGGGCCAGGGTCGTTGCTGACCGGTTTCCTGCCGACGGAATCAGCGCCATCCCGGTCACGGAATAGACTCTCACGAGCAACCCGGCTCAGGAGCGAGTAACAGCCCTATGTGGATTGTCCGGCTTGCGCTGCGGCGGCCTTATACCTTCGTCGTCTTTGCGCTCTTGATTCTCATCCTTGGCGTGTACAGCATCCTCTCGATGCCCACGGATATCTTTCCTGATATCGATATCCCCGTCGTCACCGTCTTGTGGCAGTACTCCGGCCTTTCGGCGGACCAGATGGCCAGCCGCGTCGTCAGCAACGTCGAGCGCAGCATGACCACTTCGGTCAGCGATATCGAGCATATTGAGTCGCAGTCGCTCAACGGCGTCGGCATCATCAAGGTTTTCTTCCAGCCCCATGTCAACATCGGCTCCGCTGTGGCTCAGGTCACGGCCATCAACCAGGTCATGCTGCGCGCCCTGCCGCTCGGAGCCATCCCGCCCTTCATCATCCAATACAACGCCTCCAGCGTTCCCGTCCTGCAGCTTGGACTCTCCGGCCAGGGCCTCAACGAGCAGCAGTTGAACGATCTGGCCACCAACAACATCCGCACCCGCCTGGCAACCATCGAGGGCGCGCAAACGCCCTTTCCCTACGGCGGAAAAATGCGCCAGGTCCTGGTTGATCTGGACCTGCCCGCCCTCCAGGCCAAGGGGCTTTCGCCGGTCGACGTGGTCAATGCCTTCAACACCCAAAACGTCATCGCGCCCTCCGGCACCATGAAGATCGACCGTTTCGAGTACGCGGTCGAAACCAATTCCGCACCCCTGGTCCTCAACGACCTCAACAACCTTCCCGTCAAAATGGTGAACGGCGCCATGGTCTACGTGCGCGACGTGGCCCATGTGCGCGACGGCAACACCCCGCAGACCAACATCGTGCGTGTGGACGGCCGCCGCGCCATCATGCTCAGCATCATGAAGACCGGCTCATCCTCCACTCTGGACATCATTGCCGGCGTGCAGGCCAAGCTCAAGGCCATCAAGGACCAGTTGCCCCCGCAGTTGAAGATGGTCCCCCTCGCCGATCAGTCCATCTTCGTTCGCGGAGCAATCGACGGGGTCGTGCGTGAAGCCATTATTGCCGCCTGCCTCACCGCCATTATGATCCTCGTCTTCCTCGGCAGTTGGCGCTCCACCATCATCATTGCGGTGTCCATCCCCCTCTCGATCCTCTGTTCGCTCATCATGCTGTACGCGCTCGGCGAAACCATCAACATCATGACGCTCGGCGGCATGGCGCTGGCCGTCGGCATCCTGGTCGACGACGCCACCGTCGCCATCGAAAACATCAACCGCAATCTTGAATCCGGAAAGGAACTCGAGCAGTCCATCCTCGACGGCTCCGCGCAAATCGCCGTTCCCGCCCTGGTCTCAACCCTCTCCATCTGCATCGTATTTGTGCCTATGTTCTTCCTGAGCGGCGTGGCGCGCTACCTGTTTGTACCCATGGCAGAGGCCGTGGTCTTCGCCATGCTCGCCAGCTACCTGCTCTCGCGGACGCTGGTGCCCACCATGTCCAAGTACCTGCTCAAGGAGCACGACGACGCGGAGACCGTCAGAAACCGCTCCAGCCGCAATCCATTCACCCTCTTCCACTCCGGCTTTGAGGCCCTCTTTAACGGATTCAGGAATAGCTACCTTCGCCTGCTCACGCTCTGCGTCGACCACGCCGCCGTCTTTCTCGTCCTCTTCCTCGTCTTTACGCTGGCCTCCCTCGGACTCACGCCCTGGCTCGGCCAGGACTTCTTCCCATCCGTGGACTCAGGTCAGTTCAAAATTCACGTTCGCGCGCACACCGGTACCCGTATTGAAGAAACCGCCGCTCTCTGCGACGCCGTGGACAACACCATCCGCCAGCAGATTCCCGCCAAAGAGCTGGTCACGATTCTCGACAACATCGGCCTTCCCTATTCAAGCCTCAACCTTTCCTACTCCGTCTCTGCGCCCGTGGGTCCGGCCGACGCGGACATCCAGGTGCAGTTGAGCCCCCATCACCATCCCACCGCGGAATACGTCAACCATCTGCGCTCCGTGCTCGCCCGCACCTATCCCGGCGTCACCTTCTACGTCTTGCCCGTCGACATCGTTACCCAGATCCTGAACTTCGGCCTCTCCGCCCCCATCGATATTCAGGTCATCGGCTCGGACCTGTACGGTGATCGCGCCCTGGCCAACAAGATGCTCGACGAAGTCCGCTATGTGCCCGGTGCAGCCGACGCACACATCCAGCAGCCGTTCAACGAACCCAACCTCACCGTGAATGTGGACCGCACCCGCGCCGGAACCATCGGCCTCACCCAAAGAGATGTCTCGCAGAGCCTGCTTATCGCCCTGAGCGGCAGCTCGCAGACCAGCCCCAACTTCTACCTCGACCCCCGCAACGGAGTCTCCTATAACGTCGTCATCTCGGCTCCCCAATATGCGGTGGATTCACTCTCCGCTCTCCGAAGCCTTCCCATCACAGGAACCACCTCCACAAAGCAAAATATTGGATCCGCCGCAACCGGGGCGCCCGGCGTTTCCAATCCGGTAGAAATCCTCGGCAACCTCGCCACCGTTACCCCCGGAGCCGAACAGGGCACCGTCAGCCACTACGACATTGAACCGGTCATCGATATCTTTGCCAATGTCGATGGAACCGACCTCGGGACCGTCACCCGGCAGATGGAAAAAATCGTGGCCAGTCATCAGAAAGACCTGCCCCGCGGCTCCCACTTCATCCTGCGCGGCCAGAGTGACACCATGAAGAAGTCCTACGTGGGCCTGCTCGCCGGACTGGTCTTCTCCATCCTGCTCGTCTACCTGCTCATCGTGGTCAACTTCCAGTCCTGGCTTGACCCCTTCCTCATCATCTCCGCGCTGCCTGCCGCCTTGGCCGGCATCGTCTGGTTACTGTTCCTCACCAATACCCGTCTCAGCGTCCCTGCGCTCACCGGCGCCATCATGTGCATGGGCGTAGCCACAGCCAACTCCATCCTGGTCGTCAGCTTCGCCAGAGAGCAGTTGGAGACTCTGGTGGGTGATGCCCGCCGCGCCGCACTCAATGCCGGCTTTGTCCGCCTCCGCCCTGTGCTCATGACCGCCCTCGCCATGATCATCGGCATGGTGCCCATGGCCCTCGGCCTGGGCGACGGTGGCGAGCAGAACGCGCCACTGGGCCGCGCCGTCATCGGCGGACTGCTGCTGGCCACCGTGGCCACCCTCTTTTTTGTCCCTGCATTCTTCTCTCTCATTCACGGCCGCATCGAGCGCCGCCGCAAAGCGGTCCTGGGCCTCACGCGTGCCGCGACGTTCGATGAATTCGACGAGATATCGGAGTAACTCCCAATGACCCAAGCATCCAATCCGAACCCGCAACCGGAACACGGCCACGAGACCGCGCCCGAGCAGAAACCTCTCTCGCCTCGCCTGGCGCTGCTCGGTGTTGCCCTGGTCTTGATCGTCGCCGCCACATTCGCGGGCATCGGCATCCTCCGTCGCATGCACGACGACACTGTGCTCGCCGACCGCACGCAGGATCTCGCTGCGCCCACCGTCAACGTCGCGCCGCCCAATCTGGGCGCGCCCGTCGATAGCTTTGTCCTGCCCGGCAGCGTTACTGCTTACACCGATTCGCCCATCTACGCCCGCACCTCCGGCTACCTCACCCGCTGGTACTTCGACATCGGCTCAAAGGTAAAGAAGGGCGCGCTACTGGCCGTCATCGCCACCCCCGAGGTGGATCAGCAACTGGCCCAGGCTGAAAGTGAACTGGTCACCGCCCAGGCCACCGCGAACAACGCCCGCATCCAGGCCGAGCGCTACACGGGATTGGTCAAGACGGACGCCGTCTCCCACCAGGACACTGACACCTTCGTCAACCAGGCCGCTGCCACCGCAGCCGCTGTCCGTTCCGCCCAGTCCAATGTGCAGCGCCTGCGCGAGATGCAATCCTTCCAGAAAATCTATGCGCCCTTTGACGGCGTCGTTACCGCCCGCACTGTTGACACCGGCCAGTTGATTGACCAGGGTGCGGCCAAAGAGTTGTTCCACCTCCAAGCCATTCAAACCCTGCGCGTCTACACCAACCTGCCCCAAAGCTATTCGCAAGTCGTCAAACCCGGCGCCAAGGTCGAACTCACCTTCGCCGAACACGCCGGAAAGGTATACCAGGGCACGCTGGTGCGAAGCGCCAACGCCCTCGACCCCGCCAGCCGCACCCTGCTCGTTGAAATCGATGTGGACAACCGCGCCGGCGAACTCATGCCCGGGTCGCTCGCTGAAGCGCACTTCAAAACACCGCCCCGCGGCCCCACATTTATCGTGCCCGCCTCCGCCCTCATCTTCCGCAAAGAAGGCATGCGCGTCGGCGTCGTCGTCGACGGCAGCAAGGTGCAAATGGTTCCCGTCGTCATAGCTGAAGATGACGGCGCCAACGTCCAGGTGGTCAGCGGCCTCGGCGCCAACGACAAGGTCATCCAGAATCCCACTGACTCGCTCATCGACGGCCAAAAAGTCCTCGTCGTCAGCTCCGGCGCCCAATCCGCCCCTGGAGGCAAGTAGCATGACGGGGCTCAAGACCGCGAAAAAGCTCGTCCAAACGGTAGGCCTGGGATTTATCCCCGGTTTGAGCCTCCTCGCCCTCACCCTCCTCACCGCCTGCAAGCCCGTCGGCCCCGACTACAACCGCCCCGGCTATCACGCCCCCGATGCCTACAAGGAGTCCGGCGCATCCACAGTCGTCGTCCCACCGCCCAATCCCGCCGGAGGCGGCTGGCAACCCGCCTCACCTTCCGACGGCATGGTACGCGGAAAATGGTGGGAGATCTATCAGGACCAGCAACTCAACAAGTTTGAAGAGCGCATCGCCGCCAACAATCAAAGCCTCCGGCAGGCGACAGAGAATTATCTGGCCGCCCGCGACCAGGTCAGCGCCGCCCGCTCCAGCCTCTTTCCCACCCTTTCCGCCAACCTCTCGGCAAGCCGCGACAGGCTTTCCGCACACCGGCCACAGGCCAACAGTGGCGCCAACTACGGAGATATGGTCATCGGCGCCCAGGCAAGCTGGGAGCCCGATTTCTGGGGACGCATCCGCCGCACCGTCCAGGCCGCCCGCGAAAGCGCCCAGGCCAGCGCCGCTGACGTGGCAAGTGTCGACCTCAGTCTTCACGCCGAAATGGCCTCCGACTACTTCCAGTTGCGCGGCCTCGATGCGCAAATCAAGCTCCTCACCGCCACCATCGCAGATCTCCAGCACCAGCTTTCGCTTGCCCAGCGGCGCCTCGATGGCGGAGTGGCCACCGAAGCCGACGTAGCCCAGGCCCGCACCCAACTTGAGACGGTTCGAGCTGAACTGGTCGATGTTGGCGTCGCACGCGCTCAGTACGAACACGCCGTAGGCACCATCGCCAATCTCAATCTTTCTGAGTTCAGCATCCCTCCCTCGCCTCTCGATCTCTCGCTGCCCAAAGTCCCCACTGGCGTTCCCTCGCAACTGCTCGAGCGCCGCCCTGACATCGCCGCCGCCGAGCGCCGCACCGCCGCTGCGAACGAGCAAATCGGCATCGCGATCAGCGCGTTCTATCCCTCCATCAGCCTTGGCGGATCAGGCGGCTTTGAAAGCGTCTATCCCGGCACATGGATTCAGGGGCCCAGTTCCCTCTGGTCTCTTGGCGCGCAGGCCGCCCAGCTCCTCTTCGATGCCGGCAAGCGCTGCGCGCTCTCGAGCGAAGCCCGCCACAACTACGAAGCCCAGGCCGCCGCCTACAGAAACACCATCCTCCAGGCCTTCAACGATGTTGAGGACCAGCTCTCCGGACTGCGAATCCTGGAGGCCGAGTCCAGCGTAGAGCAGCGGGCGGTAGCCTCCGCTCAGCACTCCTACGACATCTCCAATCAGCGCTACAAAGGCGGCGTCACCAGCTATCTTGAGGTGCTCACAGCCGAAGCGACGCTCATTCAAAATCAGCGCACCGCCATCGACCTCCAAACCCGCCAATTCGTCGCCAGTGTCGGATTGGTCCGCGCCCTGGGCGGCGGCTGGGACACATCGCAGCTACCCAAATAGCCGAAATAGGAAATCGGCTGTCCGCATGGGAGTTTGCAGTCGCACATGGGGCATCGCCACACCCGAAATAATAAAAAATGACTGAAATTTCAGGTTGCTGAATTGAAATGACTTACCCGCAATTTTAGATGCAGATAATTGCCCGCCTTTGGCGCACAATAGAAACAGTCAACAACAAACCCAATTCCGAGCCCGTCTTCCCCACTCCCGATCAGGTTCCCTCCCACCGCCCCTCCACCCCCCTCCCACCCTCCCCTACCCACCCCCCCTCCCTCTACCCCCATTCCCGGTGAAACCGCAAGGATGTCAAGCTCATACGCATGTAAACTGTTTATATATAATGAGTTAGATAAATATTCCACCGAGGCCACTGCCAGAACTCATTTCTAATCAGCATGCGCCTCCGCGTTTGGCTGTACTATTCCCATCAGACCATCGGAAGATTCTGTTTCAGGTCACCACAGCCTCGGGGCCACTCTGGAACCCAGGCAAACCCTGACTCTCTGGTATCCTTGGGAAGATCGCCTTATGCGCTGGTTAATGATTGGCCTTCTCGTCTCGGTCGGAGCGCTGCTGTTCGCAGCAGCGGGCTTGGCGCACCACATCTGGCTCCAACGCCGAAAACTTCGGCAGGAATCCATTGCCGCTCGCGATCGAGCGCAGGAAACCGACCTGTAACCGCAGCCCTGAAGGAATTCGATTGAGCAGACATCTCTCAGCCTCGTTGGTGAATGCAGCCGTTCCCACCACTTTCCCGGCAACTTGGCTGCGCTCCGTCGGCATCGTATTGGCGGGCAGCACCTTGGTCGCGGTCTGCGCGCACGTTGCTCTGCCGCTCTACTTCACGCCCGTTCCGCTCACCCTGCAACCCTTTGCGGTTCTGCTGCTTGGCCTGCTGCTGTCTCCGCGTCTGGCCGCCGGCACTCTGGCCGCTTACCTGGCTGAAGGCGCCCTGGGATTGCCCGTCTTTGCTCCCAGCCCGCTTGCTTTCGGAGGCATGGCGCATCTGTTTGGACCCACGGGCGGTTACCTGCTTGCCTATCCGCTGGCTTGCGCGCTCATTTCCTTGCTCTGGCGGCGCAGTAACCGCACGTTTACTGCGGCAGCACTCAGCGCCGCAGCCGGGAACCTTGCCATCCTGATCTTCGGCACCCTCTGGCTGGCCGTCCTGACCCACGCATCGGTTCAGTCGCTGCTCACCATCTCCGTACTACCCTTCCTGCCCGGCGATGCGCTCAAGATTGCCGCAGCCGCCGCCATTGCCGCTGGGCGCGAGCGTTTACGCCGCCGCAGCGTCTAGCCGCATCAAAAAATTGATTATGTTCGCTCGTTGAAAGGACCTTGGTAAACCGTGAGTACTTCCCAATCCGTAACACCTGCTGCTGATGGCTTGATCGATATCTCCATCGCCCATAGCCCCGACTCCGATGACGCCTTCATGTTTTATGGCTTGGCAACCAATAAGGTCCGCGTCCCCGGCTATCGTTTTTCACACACCCTTTGCGACATCGAGACCCTGAACATGCGCGCCCGCGACGAGGCTTTCTTCGACGTCAGCGCCATCAGCTTCCACGCCTATCCTTCAGTGCAAAAGGACTACACCCTTATGGGATGCGGCGGCAGCGTTGGTGAAGGATACGGTCCCATGATCGTCTCCAGCCGCAAGCTGTCTCTGGACGATGTCAGCAAGATGAAGATCGCAGTCCCCGGAACGCTCACCACCGCCTATCTCGCGCTCAAAATCTTCAATCCCAACATCCAGACTGAGGTTGTGCCCTTCGATCAGATCATTCCGGCGATTCTGGCCGGGACCTATGACGCCGGGCTCATCATCCACGAGGGCCAGCTCACCTACTCCTCCGACGGCCTCTACAAGGTCCTGGATCTGGGCGTCTGGTGGCGCGAAACAACTGGCTTGGTTCTCCCCTTGGGCGGCAACGCCATTCGCCGCTCGCTGGGCGCTGAAAAGCACAAAATCATCTCCAAGGCTCTGCGCGACAGCATTCAGCACGCCCTCGACCACCGCGAACAGGCTCTGGAATACGCCATGCAGTTTGCTCGCGACCTGGATGTCAGTCTGGCCAGCCGCTTTGTAAGCATGTATGTCAACGACCGCACCCTCGACTACGGCCCGGACGGCCGCCAGGCGATTCGCAAGCTGCTCGACCTGGGCTACGAGCGCGGCGTTATCTCCATCGCGCCTCAGGTGGACTTCGTAGACTAGTCCCCTTTCGCTAAAGCACCCAATCCGCCTGTTGCCGGACCAGCATAACGTCCTCCGGTATCGGGCGGTAAATTTTTATGCGGTACCTTCGGTGCCAGCATCACAAGTAAAGGTCATTGATATAACCCAAAAGTGGGTTACTGCTTTCTGAATTTTTTCTAATCTAAGCCGATGCATCCAGCAGGGAGATATTCCAGGATGCTCGCTAAAACCCTTCCCACGTTCTTGCTCGCATCGCCCGAGCCCGCTCTTCTGGCAGCCATTGAACCGGTTCTGCTGGCAGCAGGGGCACAGGTCGAGATCGTGCTGTCTGCCCACGCGGCGCTTGCCTCGTTAATTGCGCGCAACACGCCCAGTCTGGCATTGCTCGATACCAACCTGCCTGGGATGGAAATTGGGCAGTTGCTGGCGGCGGCTCGCGCCGGAACCAGCGGCAAAGGCTTCCCGATAGTCCTCATTTCCGACTGTGTAACCGAGGAATGGAAAGACCGCCTGGCTGAAGGCGTTATCGACGATTTGTTGCCGCGTGCCGTCGAGACCTCCTACTGGCAGTTCCGGATCGACCAGGTGCTTCGCAACCATCGCCTCACTTGCGAACTGGAGATGCTGCGCGAGGCTACGACCCTGAACGCGCAACTGGACCGGCTCACCGGCTTGTATAACCGTGAAGCCATCCTCGCCATGCTGTTTCGCGAGACCGATCGAGTGCAACGGATGAACGGCTCACTCTGCCTCATCCTGCTGGACATAGACGACTTTGGCCACTGGAACTCGCGCCTCGGTGCGGATGTCTGCGACGATCTGCTCTGCCAGGTCGCAGGCCGGATAGCGCGCCTCTTGCGCAGCTACGATCTGCTGGGCAGACCGGGAATGGATGAGCTCCTGCTGGTGCTGCCAGGATGTAGCAACCTGAATACCCTGATGCTGGCGGAGCGGCTCCGCCAAGAGGTCTTCAGCGTGCCGTTTCGTACGGGTGGAGAGTCGATCCGGCTTTCAGCGTGCTTCGGGCTTGCGTCCAGCCAAGGCCGCTCTCCGGTGGTGGTCCTGCGCGAGGCGGAACAAGCTTTGCACTGGGCCAAGGCCGCGGGGCCAGAGTCCATCCAGTGCTTCGGAGATTCGCACCGGAGTTCTCGCGCAGCTGTAACCTTCCTGTCTCCAACCTCAGGGGATGAGTTGCTGGCCTGGTAGAGAGCGCGGATGGAACCTTATGAAGATAGTTCGCGCGCTCGGGCGCCAAAAGACAACTTGAACACCCGGCTCTATTTTTCTGTCTTCGACTCGGCCGTGGCAGTCTCCATTTCGAGTCCCAGAAACTCCTGGAAGACTTCGTTCGAGAGCAGTTGCCCTTCCGCGGTCAGCCGGACCGTTTTGCCGCTTGACGTAAGCAGGCCGCTCTCCACCTGGCGCTTTACCACTTCCATCGCCGCAGCCACCATCACCGGGCCGAACTCACGCTTCAGCGCCGCCACCTTGACTCCGGCATTCAGCCGCAGGCCCACAAACCAGGCCTCCTCGTGCTGCCGCGCGGCAGAGAGCCAGGCGGTTTCCACCGGTTGTGCGCCTTCAAGAAACGCAGTCAGATCGTCTGTGGTGGTGGACCGCAAAACGTATGGGGGTGCGCTGGCTCTGGCCTCATCAGCAACCGCGTGCAGCATCGAAGACGCATCGAGGCCCAGCCCAAGATAGGGCCGGCGCTGCCAGTAGCGAAGATTGTGGCGGGAGGCAAAGCCCGGACGGCAGAAGTTCGATATCTCGTACTGGATGAGCCCAGCAGCCGCCAACATCTCAATCGCCCGTCCGTACATCTGTGCAATGGAGTCGTCGCTGGGCACCAATTCTGCATGGTAGCGTGCGCCGCCAGAGAGCATTTCGCGCCCAAGACGGGAGTCCTCGTCCACCTCGAGCATGTAGACGCTGGCATGAGGAACGCCGGAATCGACCAAAATCTTCAGAGATTCATCCCAGGAGGCAAAGGTCTGCCCTGCAAGGCCGGCGATCAGGTCCACATTGAGGTTGGCGATTCCGGCAGCGCGCAGGCGGCGGATATCCTCAGCGACGATAGTCCGGTTGTGGAGCCGGCCGCTGGAGTGCGCCTCGGTATCGATGAAGGACTGCACCCCGAGGCTGACGCGGTTGACGCCCGAGGCTGCCAGCGCGGCGAGTGTCGAGTCAGCGAGTTGCGCGGGGGCGCACTCGACTGTGATCTCTGCGTCAGGATCGAAAGCGAATTGTTCCCTCATCGCCGCGAAGAGCCTATCCAACAGCTCGGGAGCCAGCAGGCTGGGAGTCCCTCCGCCCAGGTAGACAGTATCCACACTGCGCGGCAGTTCCAAGCCCATTTGATCCGCCCACTGGCCGGCGGCGCCAAGATCCTGAATCACCCGGTCTACATAGCGCGCGTGCTCGCTCGCAGGATAGACTCCCGAAGCGAAGTTGCAGTAGGTACACTTCGACCTGCAGAAGGGAATGGAGAGGTAGAGGCCGAGCGCGTCGTCGCGGAGACCGGTCATGAGTTGATTGTTTCATGGGTGGAGGCCGACTTCACGGTTAACAAACCGTATACCCGCTCATGCAATCATTAAGGGGAGGAGATTCCCGTTTGAAATTATGGCCTGTTGCAGGCATTTTAGTGGTCCAGGTGTCGCTGTCTCTCGCCCACTGGTTCATCTATGACACCCTAATCTTTTTCGGGGGCAATCTGAGCCCGGCCACCGTTCTTGCCCTGCGGGTCGCGCTCACCCTGCTGGCCTTCAGTTTCATGGTCGGTGCGCTACTCAGCTTCAAATTCTCAAACCTGCTGGTCGAGCTCATCTATAAAGTGGCGGCTGTGTGGCTGGGATTCCTCAACTTCTTTTTCGTGGCGGCCTGCCTCAGTTGGCTGGCCTGGTATGCACTACTGGCTACAGAACTTGGCGCAAATCCGCCTGCGGCCCGGCACTTCATTGGCGTCGGCTTTTTCGCCCTGGCCCTTCTGGCCGGCATCTACGGCCTGCTCAACGCGCGCTGGATCAGGGTGCGGCGTATCCCGGTGATATTGCCGGGGCTTCCCGAGTCCTGGCGTGGACGCTCCGGGGTTCTGCTCAGCGATCTTCATCTGGGCCACGTCAACGGCCAACAGTTCACCCGGCGCATTGTGGACCTGGCCGCCAGCCTCAATCCGGACATCGTCTTCATTCCAGGCGACCTTTTTGATGGCAGCAAGGTCGATCCAAACTACCTTGCCGCCCCGTTCACAGACCTGACGCCGCCCTTGGGAATCTTCTTTGCCACTGGAAACCACGACGAATTTGGCGGCATGAGGCTCTATGCGGAGGCGATGAAAGGCGCGGGCATCCGGGTTCTTACCAATGAGCGGGTGACCGTGGATGGACTGCACATTGTGGGCGTGACATTTGCCAATTCGACAGATCCAATCAGCCTGCGCGCCAGTCTGGAGGGCCTTCGCCCTGACTCCGGCGAGGCCAGCATCCTGTTGAATCACATGCCCAGCCGATTGCCAATCGTGGAGCAGGCCGGGGTGTCCCTCCAACTGTCTGGCCATACCCACGGCGGACAGATGTTTCCTTTTAACTGGATGACACGACGGGTCTTCGGCCGGTTCACGTATGGCCTGCAACAGTTCGGCGCGCTGCAGGTGTACACATCGAGCGGAGCAGGTACTTGGGGACCTCCCATGCGGGTGGGTACCCACCCAGAGATTGTGTTGCTCGAGTTCGAGTAGCCGTGTTCTCATGGTTCTTCTGTTTTTTGAATTGGTTTCGGGATTCGAAAAGAGGACGAACCATGTGGCATATCAGCAAGCGCCTTCTCGTACTGATGACGATAGCAGCGGCTTTGGCGTCCGGCGCGATGACCGCACAACGAGCCGGCCAGAGCGCGAAGTTCACGCCCGACTTGAACTTTTCCACGGTGCTATACGGCGCGGCCTACTACAACGAGTACATGCCTGGGGACCAGGTCGCACGCCTGGACAAAGACGTAGCCCTGATGAAGGCCGCAGGCCTGAACGTGGTGCGTATGGGCGAGTCGACCTGGAGCCTTTGGGAACCCGAGGACGGGCGCTTTGAGTACGCATGGATGGACCGCGTTGTGGATGCCATGGGTAGGGCTGGGATCAAGGTCATTCTGGGCACGCCGACCTACTCGATTCCAGCGTGGATGGCGCATCAGCACCCAGAGGTTCTGGCGCGTCGCATGAACGGCGGCATCTTTGGTGGACCGGGGATAGAGAACTCCTACGGAATGCGGCAGAACATGGATACGGATTCACCGGCTTATCGCTTCTATGCGGAACGGTTGATCCGGCACATCGTTGCTCACTATAAGGACAACCCCACCGTCATCGGCTGGCAACTCGATAACGAGACATCCAGCTACGACGCGGCCAATAACGACGTCTTCATCGGCTTCCAGCATTATCTCGAAAAGAAGTTTGTCACCCCCGAGGCTCTTAGCAAGGCTTGGTTCCTTAATTATTGGGGCGAAGACCTGCACACCTGGGAAGATCTGCCCACGCGCGACGGCGCGCAGAGCACCGGGTACAAGCTGGAGTGGAGCCGCTGGAGCCAGATGCGGGTGACGGATTTTCTGCACTGGCAGGCGGCGCTGGTGCGCGAGTGCGTGGGGCCCACCCAATTTGTGACAACCGACTTTGGTGGCATGATGCGGCACGACGTGAACGAGGAGGCGATCTCCACAGCGCTCGACATTCCAGCCGACAATGTTTACCACGGAACACAGGATCATTTTGACGGCTCCGTGCAGTCTATCCAGGAAGACTTTTCGCGATCGCTGAAGCATTCGAACTTCCTGATTACCGAGACCAACGCACAAAGCACGGATTGGAGCTCGGCATTTCAGTTCCCGCCGTACGACGGGCAAATGCGCGAGGATGTATACACGCATCTGTCGAATGGCGCCAATATGGTGGAGTACTGGCACTGGGCATCGATCGCGGCCAATCAGGAAACATATTGGAAAGGCGTGCTGTCACACGATCTTGAGCCAAACCGCGCGTATGCGGAGGTAAGCCGAACTGCGCATGAGCTGGAAAAGATTGGACCGCGGCTGGTGGGATTGCAAATCAAGAACGATGTGGCGATTCTCTGGAGCCGTGACTCGGCCAACGCCATCGGCTTCATGCCGTTTACGTCCAACGCGTCGATGCCCTGGCTACCCGGACAAACGACGGCTACATACGACTCTCTGGTGAAGCAGCTTCACAAGTCGCTCTATGACTTGAATGTTGGCGCCGATTTCGTGTTTCCGACAACCACGGACTTCTCGGCATACAAGCTGCTGATTGTCCCTGCGCTTTATATCTCAGACGATGCGCTGCTACAAAGGATTTCGGACTACGTGAAGAACGGCGGGCACGTTGTAATGACGTTCAAGAGCGGATTCGCGAATGAAAATTCCGCGGTTCGCTGGGTTCGCGCACCGGGACCACTGCGCGAGGCCGCCGGCTTCAACTATCAGGAGTTCTCAAACCTGGAGAAGCCCCTGGGGCTTAAGGGCGATCCGTTCCATGCGGGCGCTGCGAATCAGGTCAGCTACTGGGCGGAGTTCCTGATGCCAGAGCACGCAAAGGCGCTTGCCTATTACGACCATCCCTTCTTTGGAAAGTGGCCGGCGATTACCGAAAATGAATTTGGCGGGGGCACTCTGTTGTATGAAGGAACCTATCTGACCGACGGGCTGCAAACCGCGTTGCTGAAGGGCGAGTTGGCAAAGATCGGGCTGACTGGACCGGACCAGCAACTGCCAGCTTCAATTCATGTGCAACACGGCGTAAACCGGCTGGGCAAGCGACTGCACTACTACTTCAACTATTCAGGCGCGGACGTGAAGGTAAGCTACGCCTACGGTGCGGGAACGAATCTGCTGGATGGGAAGGCCGTGACAAAGGCGGCGGCGTTGACGCTTGGACCGTGGGATTTGGCTATTATTGAAGAACCATAAGGAGAAGTTGGATTGAGTGCAGATTCCCCCGCGCCAAAGCTAACCAGAAATGCCGTAGTTCGGACTCGACTTTCCGGGTTCGATTTGCTGATGAATCCGCGGCTCAACAAGGGCACCGCCTTCACGGAGGAAGAGCGCGACGCATTCGGGCTGCACGGCTTGTTGCCGCCTCATGTCGGCACGCTTGAAGATCAGCATGAACGGCGGAAGATTGCGCTGGATCATCGCGACACGGCATTCGGCAAATACAACCTGATGCGCGATTTGCAGGACAACGATGAGACGCTGTTCTACTCGTTTATTGCGCACCACATTGAAGAGTTGCTGCCGATTGTGTACACGCCTGTGGTGGGTGAGGGATGCCAGCGCTTCAGCGAGATCTGGCGCAAGCCGCGCGGACTTTTCCTGAGTTACCCGAACCGGGACCGGATAGCGCAGATACTGGCCAATCCGCGGTATGACGACGTGCGCTGCATCGTGGTGAGCGATGGAGAACGCATACTTGGATTGGGAGACCAGGGCGCCGGTGGGATGGGAATTCCCATTGGAAAGATGGCTTTGTACACGGCGCTGGCGGGGATTCCTCCGGAGCATTGCCTGCCGGTGCTGCTGGATGTGGGCACCGACAACGAAACGCTGCTCAATGATCCTATCTATATTGGCTGGCAGCATAAGCGGGTGCGTGGGCAGGAATACGACGATTTTGTGGAGTTGTTCGTCACCGCCGTGGAAAAGCGCTGGCCACACATTCTGCTGCAATGGGAAGACTTTGCAGGGGTGAATGCGGCGCGGCTTCTGGAACGCTACCGGGACCGGCTGTGCACGTTCAACGACGACATTCAGGGCACCGCGGCCATTACGACCGCGACGCTGCTGGCCGCGGTGCATGCCACGGGGATTCCGCTGAGCGAGCAGACGATTGCGATGTTCGGCGCTGGGTCGGCCGGGATCGGCATCGTTGACCTGCTTGTAACCGCGATGAAAGAAGAGGGCTTGAGCGAGGAACTGGCGCGGAAGCGCATCTATGCCTTCAATCGCTACGGGTTGCTGATCGAGGGCGGCAAGGGGATTCGGCCGGGGCAGGAGGCGCTGGTGCGCACGCGTGAAGATGTTGCCGGGTGGAACCTGACCGACGCGGACTCGATCTCGCTGCTCGATGTGGTGCGCAACGCGAAAGTGACGGTGCTGGCGGGGGTCTCAGCGCAGCCGGGCGCATTTACCGAGGAGATTGTGCGGGAGATGGCACGGCACATCGCGCGGCCGGTAATTTTCCCGCTGTCG
>Ga0114951_10003190_pt1 | contig 17253 bp, 26 predicted proteins | sample AM7aDNAmetaG_FD_88677 | JGI IMG/M metagenome (GOLD analysis project Ga0114951, IMG submission 88677) | Freshwater microbial communities from Finland to study Microbial Dark Matter (Phase II) - AM7a DNA metaG | ecosystem: Environmental > Aquatic > Freshwater > Lake | place: Finland: Lake Alinen...
GCCATCGCTGCTTGGCATGGGCAGGAACCGCAACGCATAGCACGGCGGCAGCAATTAGATAGCGTTTCATTGGTGTTCTCCCTAAGAAATTCCGGAATGTGCCCGTAAAGTTGGTGTTCATCTAGGCAGCAAAGCGCCCGGTCTAATTCAATCTTCTGGAACAGGTGACAATTCCAGTTCGTGAGCAATGCTTCGTACCGGCGATGCGCCGCCTGTTCCGCGCCTTCGCCGGTAAACAATTCCGGCTTGCGGTTGGCGTCATCGAAATAGATCAGCCATGCGTCCAAGGTCAGGGCTCCTCAGTTTTCGCCAAGTTGTTTCAGGGTCACTTCCAGAGTGTCGCAGGCGTCACGCGCTTCCTTGATCGCTTGCCGCAACCGCGTGGTATAGGCCGCGCCGTAATAACTGTGCTTCCAATTTGCGACGGTCTGCATCCGGCCTGTAAAGACGCTACATGCGCCATCGTATCGCTCTTGGTCCGACCGCTCCGGTTCTCTCAGCGCTTCCATGTCTTTTGCTACTAAAATGTTGATGACAGTTCTGGATTGATTGCGAACAGCCTGTCAATTTGTTCCCATATCTGGACTGAGGTGCGGCGCGACCCAATCCACTTTTTACCAACGTACCCGTCCCACAAAACAACAGCGCCGTCTTTGTCTAGCACGGGGATAATTTCAACCAACATAGTCGCGCTCCTATGTTTCAGCTAGTTGTTTTGGACGGCGGCCCGCTGGCGCACCGCTTGGCCCGAACACGGCGTTAAGCGTGGACGGCGGCCAGTTAGAAGTAGGGCGCGGAGGGCCTCTATCAATGACGTATTGGCGGGCCTTTTCCTCCGAGCAGCCATATCGCTCGCAAATCTGTAGTGTCATCAGTCGGATATATTCTTTCGACATGCGCGCTTCGTTGCCAGTGGGCTTATAATCAGGCTGTTTAGGCGCTGGCTGTGTTTCAATGAAGGTTTTGAGCCGCCCCCTGTAAAAGAACCATTCCCCGTGGGAATAAAACTCCCCGAAGCGCATGTGCATCCGGCGCTCGTCCGCTTCGTCGCCATCTATAACGGCAACCAGTTTCAAGGGCTGCCCCACGGTTCCCCGCAGGCTCTTAATCCGCGCCAAGGGGTTTTTGGAAAAACCAATCTTCACAAGACCGTTGGTAGCTAGGGCAAAGTAAACGCTCATTTTGTTTCCGCCAGCCGATTGAGGGTTAACCCGAGCACAGACGCCAGCTTACAAACCGTGCGGAACCCTGGGTTTTCCACTTTCCCGGTTTCGATCTGGGATATTAAGGCATTGGAAACGCCAGACCTTTTCTACAAATCACGGAGTGTCATCTTCTTCAGTTCCCGCGAAAGGGATATAAGTTCGCCTAGTTTCATGACAGCCTTATAGCGTGCCGCGCTAAGTATGTAAAGCGTGCTATGGACAATTAAAGCAAGGGGGTTTATATGGGGTGGATGAAAGGCGGCTTTTGAGCCGTCAGGACCAGAAAGGGCCCCGCTCTGACGCACCTGACCAAATCTGATCTACGGCGCATTGTCGAAGACGCGCCCCCAAAACTTAGCGTAGTGAAGTAACGTCAACCAAGGAGGTTTTATGAGATATATACTGATTGCTTGTCTATTGGCTTCGGCTTCGGCTACTTCGGCGGCTGAGTTTTCAACGTGTACGGGCGAGTTCGCGTTCTGTGGCGCGAGCCCTGCATCGCCGACTGGTCGTTCCATCACCGTGCGTACCGCGTCTGGCACGGCGCAGTTTCGAGAGGCTGTCGCTATCTGCCCCATCGTGAAGGGCACCGCGCTGGCGGACCTGAACGGCGGAAACATGAAGGGTAGCTGCAAGGCCCCGAGAGGCACCGTGTGGAGCCTGTTCTTCCCGTTCAAGGAAGTGCCGCAGGCACCTAGCTGGGCGACAGCACCGACCAACCCCCACACGTTTACAACGACAGAAGCCTACCAGATGACGAACATGTTCAGCTTCTCTTGCAAGAAGGCGAACGTGGTCAACGGTGTGCGCCTGTCGAATTGCTATGGCCCGATCAACGAGAATCTGGACGGGACACACTTGCCGGTTGGCGCGCTTGTCTTTTCCGGAGCGCCATCGAATGTAGCGTTCGCCGTCTCTGCCGCAGTTCCGAAGTAAAAAAAAACCCCGCCAGATGACACGGAAGCAAATCGACAAACTCGCGGATAAACTGGCCGACGAATACGAAATGATCGCCATATCCCTAACAAATTGCCTGATTATAGTTGGGATTGTGCTTGGGTTTCTCTGGGTTGCAGGCGGCAAGTAATGGCCGCTAGGCCGCGCGCTTCATGTATTCGAGCAGCACGTCTTGCACCGATTTCTTGCCGATCAGGCGCTCGTAAACGCCGAGATCCATCGTGTCACGCGCCAGAATCAAATGCACAAACACTGGCCGATCATAACCCGACTGTTTCTGGCGCATCGGCCCAATGCGTTCGATGATCTGCATGAAATTCTCCAGATTCCAATCGACGCCGAAGAACACAAGGATGTTGCCGCCGTCCTGTAGGTTAAGCCCGTGGCCCGCTGACGCTGGGTGGGCGAACATGACTGGTATCTTGCCCTTGTTCCAGTCGGCTTCTGTGCTGGGCTTGGCGTCCAACACGCGCGCCTTCGGAAAAGCTTTCTTCAGCTTCTCTAAATCGTGCCTGAAGTTATATGCCACCATCACTGGCGCGCCGTTCGCTTCCTCGATCACACTTTTTAGCGCCTCGATCTTGGCGTCGTGCAAGTCGGCCCACTCGCCTTTTTCGTCAGGGATGTCGCTGTCGGCGGTGTACACCGCCCCGTTCGCGATTTGCAGTAGCTTGCCAGTCTTGACCGCAGCATTGGCGGCACCAACGCCCTTCTGTTTAATTTCCGCGAATTTCTCTTCTTCCATCGCATCATAAACTGACCGAACGTCCGGCGGCAAGTCCACGAAAATTTGGTTGTAAATGGGCTCGTCAACATCCAAACCCTTCACAGTGATGTAGGCATCGTGGATCTTGGCATGTATTTCTGCGTCGGCGTGTGGCATGGGCGTAAGGCTAAACCCATCCCGACCACGCTGGAACCAACGATTTTCAAAGGCGGTAAACGATTTACCCAAACGCTCACCCTGATCGAGAAACCACGTCTGGCCCCACAAATCTTTAAGCCCATTCGGTGATGGAGTGCCGGTCAGGCCAATGAAACGATCAATCTTAGTAAAAGCGACTTTTTTCAATGCCTGCCCCCGCTTCGAACCCTGTGACATGCGGAAACTTTTTAGCCGAGTGAATTCATCACTGACCACGGTGCGGAACGGCCAGTCATCGCCGAGGTGTTCGACAAGCCAGACAAGGTTTTCGTAGTTGGTGCAGAATATCTGGGCATCAGCCCGCAGCGCCTTTTTGCGCTCCGCTGGTGTGCCTGTAACGACCGAGGCGCGAAGGTGGGCCAGATGCTCCCACTTTTTTAGTTCAGGGCCCCACACCGTGCGCGCAACGCGCAGCGGAGCCATCACTAGCGCGGGCCAGACATCCTCGACCAAATCCAGCTGGTCGAGAGCCGTCAACGTACACACAGTTTTCCCGCCACCCATTGGGGCCCACACCCCACACCGCTTGTTCTGGCGGATGAAGTCCATGGTGGGCAGTTGGTAATCGTGCGGCGTGAATATGCGGCTCATTTATATCTGCACTCAATCAAAAATTCGACACTGTCTTGCGTGTCCACGGTCCAAGTTGTGAGCCCCGTTTGCATCATCTTTTTGTGCTCGTTTGTCTGCTGGGCAGTCGGCTTCTTTCCCGGTGCCTTAACTTCCACAAAGAATATGAAGGCGCTTAAGGGATCGGTAGCAAGAGGCGGCCACCAGATCAAACGATCTGGTGCCCCGTTGTGCCCAATCCATTTTAGCTTTCGCGTCTTGCCCCCAGTTTCGTGCACGCGCTTGACTAGATACTTTTCTATCTTGCCTTCGGGCGTGGTCACGGCGCGCCACTCGATCCACCGAGGCCACAGAAGCCGCTACCATTCAAAACGCGCCACACAAAACAATCAGAGCCGCAGCACAGTGTCGCCATGGGCGCTGCGTCGCTGCCAAGATTTGAGCTTCTGTTATACGAACCACTTGGCCCATACACCTTAGTGAAGGGACACCATTTCGTTTTCGCTTCGTCTTCAGTCATGACTGATCCTTTTTATAGCGTTGGGTCTCGAAACCGGCTGCCGCAAGCGGTAGACCCATCGTCCACGGCAGTTTCTGAACCATTATCGCTGACAATGCCTCCTGCGTCCACGCGGGCGTGTCTGGCGTCTCAGTGATTAACTCGTCATGTGCGTGGAGGCAGACTGCATACCCGGCAGCCTCCGCCTTCTTCATGCCAGAGGCGAGGATGTCGCGTGCGACTTTCTCGGTGATGTTCTGTAGCAGCTTGGGCCCGTAACTGTCGAGCTGCGCCCACTTGTGCGTGTACTGGTCGATGCCGTCGTATACCAACATGCCGTCATCCCGCTCGTCAGCGTTGGGGTAAGACAGGTAGGATCCTGACGGGGCCTTGATCCGCAGCCACTTCGTGCCTTCGTGGACGAGGCTGTCAAACTCCAGCGCGCCAGCCACAAACTTTTCTCCCTTGTTGCGCAAGGCCTGACGGCAGGCGTACTCAATGTCATACCAGAATGAAACTATTTTGGAATTAGCCTTGCGCCACTTCTTCACGGCGTCGACGATCTCATCCTCGGGCAGACTGACGCCGTAGATTTCAGCCATCTTCGCAAATGCTCCGACCGATCCACCATACTGTAGCGCCAATTCCATCACCTTGCCGATCGCCCGCATTTGGCCAAGACCAGTCTTCTTGTCAGCGATCACGACTTCAGCTGTTACGCCGAAGGCGCGGGAGTAAGCCAGAACATACAGGTCATGACCGACGCCTTTATCGAACTCGCTGAACGCTTCGACCTTCCAATCTTCACCCGCCAGCCATGCCACGACGCGGCCTTCGATGTTGCTCAAGTCGGCGATGACCATCTTTTTGCCCGGCTCTGCCACCAGCGCACCGCGCACGGCATTACCACACAGCTCCATGACGTTATCGAAAATCAGGTCTTCGCAGTCTGACAGGATCGCGTCCACGCCCAAATCAATTAGGTTCTGTTTCATCGTCGGGCGCATCAGGTTCTGGGGCTGAAACAGACGGCCACCCCAGCGTTGGGTTCTGGACGCACCGCAGAATTGCAGCGTGCCGCGTAAGCGGCTGTCATGTGTTGATGCGGCATTGACCAGCACGGTATACTTCGCAGAGCTGGTGGCCGATGCCTGCTGCCGTATCTCCAGCAGTTCGCGGGCATCATCGCTCATGCCACCCTTAAGCGCCGCAACGACGGCCCCCTTCGTCATGTCGGCCATGCTAACGTCGAACTCTTCGCTGAGATACGTCTGGAGCAGAGCCCGTTGTGTGGCAGATTTCACTTTTCCATCCGTCAATTTGTCCATGCGCTGGGCCAACATGTCTTGGCCGCGAGCTGCAGCGCGCAGCGCGGCGTGTGCCAATGGCATATCAACCTTGATGCCGCGATCATTTATCTTCTGATCGAGAATCCAAAGATCGCGTTCCTTGCGCGTCAGGTTCCAGCGCGGCATAAGCCTGCGACACTCGCGCATGGCGACGATGTCGAAGGCTGTGTATTCGACGAATTGGGCCCACTCTTCAGGGTGCGTAGCCTTTGTAGCCCGGCGTAATTTCATGTTCTTGGGCCGAGGCTTGCAGAACAGCTGGATAAGCTTCTTGCCGATCTTCTTTTTAGATTTATCTTCAGACAGGCCCACGACGCTGCACAGCTGGTCTAGGCTGCCCGGCAGCCCGTGGGCGTAGGCGCTGACCATTGTGTCTTCGATCTTCTCGACCGGGATGTTGACGCCGTTGGCGGCGAGCACTGTGCGGTCAAAGAAACTATTGTGAAATACGATTGTGTCGGCGTCATCGACCATCGACTGGATCAGCTTCGCGTCATATTCATCCAGAACATCAACTGGATTTTCGTCCCACGCATAGGCAGTCAAAATAATTTCAGCACGCTCAGAATAGGCATAGGTGCCATTCTTGATCGGGACGTCGCAGAAAGTTTCGGTGTCGAGATAAAGCGTGGTCACTTTAATTACCAAGCACTCGACGTGAAATGTCGCTTCAACATTTCATCGAGATCACGCCATTGGTCTGGCGTAAAATAGACGTAACCGCTGGGCGAACATTTGCTACAGATCACCGCTAATTCCCAGACCGTGATATTTTCCTGAGGTTTGAACTTCAGACGCATAGGAATCGGCTCTGGTGACTTTGCCCAAAAATTAAGTTTCATCTCGCAATTATCCCTTAGCAATTAGAAAAGTGGCGGCCAGCAATAACGCCAGCCGCCAAGTCATTCAAACCAGATCGCCGTTGAGCCCGACAGCTTCACGATACAAATCGATCAGCGCGTCTTGCTCTTGGAGATCAGCCTTGTCCAGCTTGCGCAGGCGCACGATGACCCGCATGACCTTCACGTCGAACCCGGTGCCCTTGGCCTCGGAGTAGACTTCCTTGATGTCATTCGCCAGAGCAGCCTTATCTTCTTCGAGACGCTCGACGCGCTCAATGAAAGATTTGAGTTGATCCTTTGCAAAGCCGGAATTGTGCCCGCGCCCGCCCATTAGACCAGACCTTCTTCGGCTTCATCAACTTCGACGTCGCCGAAGTCTTTGCTGGTCGCGGCAACACTACCCCCAAAGGCGTCTCCATCCTTTGCGAACATCACACCGGCGATGGTGCCGTTGATACGACGGCCCCACTTATTGTCCTGCGCCCAGATGTCGACCTTGGCGTGAACAAACGCGCCCGAGTAGATCAGCGACTTGATATCGCGGGGGTCAGTGATTTCGTGCTTGAACTTATCAAACACGGTGGGACGGTTCTTGCTGCGCGTCGACAGTGAGAACATACCGTCGAAACCAGCATAGGCCTCGCCAGTCTTTTTGTTGCGGTAGGCAGACTTGACGAAGCACAACTTCTTGTCCTCCTTCAGCAGCTCCAGAACACTGGACGCCTTGTCCTTCCACTGCTCCTTGGCAACGGCCTTGATGGCGTCATCAATCAGCTTCACTTCAGCCGACCCCGGCACGATGATGAACTTCGCCTGATAGGCGGGCTCACCCTCACCGAAGGCTTCCGGCTTGTCCAAAGCCGGGAACGCGATACGGACATTTCTAAGATTAACTTCCATTTTCATTCTTCCTTTTCGCTGCTTGCAAGTACGTCCCGAAAGGCATCTTCCGAGACTGTTAAAACGTCCAAAGCTGGACGCTTATCAGTGGCCGGGGCCACCGATGGTTTGCCGTCGCTGCGGGCGATGATGTCTTGCATCTTCGTCCACAGCTTCGGCTTTGTCTTTTTCAGAAGCTTCTCAGCCGTTGTGGGGCTAATCAGCTTCATGTCGTACATTTCGTTCTGCTTCAGCTTGGCGCTTTTCATTGCGTCTGCCGCCGCTTCCTCGTCGGACCACGCACGATTGCCCTTGCGCCCCTCAACAATTTTATAGCCGGGCACGTCCTGTCGGTCGAAAAGCCTACGCTCAACCTCGGCCCGGATCGCCTTACACCAGTGCTCGACCAGTGGCACGTTGTCCATTGCGTTGGCCAAAGTGTCTTCGCCAATGCCCGTAATGTCTGCGAAGTCCGCCTTTGTGGCCAGATGCCCGACCACGCTTTGGATTTCATTTTTTAATGCCGGGCACGTCGCTTTAGCCTTACAAAAGCGACACTGTTTTTCGCCGGGTTCTAGGCGGGGGTTCTCGTGGTCAAGCGCCTCGATCGCCGCAAAACGCGCTTCTTCGATAAATTCATCCAGCTGTTCCTGCGTCACACGAGCTTCGCTGATGTGGTCGATACGCGGCTGGAAAATTATCATAACGTAATCGTCGGCTTCGACCAGCATGCCGTAATCGTTTACAGCACCAGTGAGATACAACAATGCCTGCTCGTTGTGCTCCGCGTCGACCCTGACACCCATCCCGTATTTCAAATCGATGGCGGTGATCCGTTTCGGGAACAGAATAATGGTGTCAGCAGTTCCGGTGCTATTAGGAACACCAATTGCGGCAGAGAAATCGACGCGCTTTTCGACAAGGATCTGGCCCTCTTCACCGGCAGTCTGGAAAACGAATTCGATGTATTTCTCGACATGTGCTACCATGTCTTTGGTGACACAAAATTCAAAACCGTCAGCTTCCATCATGCGGCCCAGATAATCGTCGGGCGTCATTGAGCCTCCGTTGATCCGGTCCTGTAAACACTCCGACGCGACCTGATGCGCGATGGTGCCTTCTGCCGCATACTTTGATGGCTGGTCAGAAAGTTTGCTTTCCAGACCAAGGCTCCCCGGGCAACGCATCCAGCGATGCGCGCCCGAGGGGGAGAGCATTGAGTGTTCTCCTGCCATGACCTTAGTCTTCCATCGCGGCGTCGATCGCCTTGATGAATGCCGCATACTGCGACGCCTTCAGCTCGGGGGCCTTCTCAACACCAAACGATGTCAAAACGGCCACCGCTGCAGGACGGCCCTTGGCTTCAGCCAGCTTCAAGACGCGCGGTCCAACGTCTTTGGCATAGCTGATTTCAACAACATCGGAAGAATCAGTTTCTTCTTTCGGCGTTGAAATTTCTTTGAGGGACGGCTTGGCCTCTACCTTTGGCTCTGCCTTGGCCTCTGCCTTGGCCTCTGCCTTGGCCTCTGCCTTGGCCTCTGCCTTGGAAGCACTAAACTGGTTGGCTAATTTAGCAACTCCTGAGACCAGTTCGTCAAACGTAGTACCTGTGATTTTTAGTTCATACATTACAATGTCTCCTAGTTGATTGTTACTTCGCTTGCTAGAATTTCCGTACATGAGCAGTTAGCAAGTCAGACTGCTTATCTGATTCAATTGTTGGCTTGCAAGTGATTATTTGTAAAAAATAACTATTCCGTTTTTCAGCATGGCCGGGCCTTCTTTGCCCTTACACAAATTTATCAAGGTCCGCGACACGTTAAGCCTGCGAGTATCACGTTCGTGGTCTTCGACTTCTGGCATTTGTTGCAGACACTCTTCCACAAAATCTGCCATGGGCATTACTGCGATGCTTTTGTCGATGGTGTCGAGTGTGTTGAGAATGAGGGTTTCAATCTTCGTGTAACTCTTCACGCCGCTGCGGCCTTTATCTTCGGGAGGTGGCACCGGAACTTCTGCGGGCACCGCCACGCAGGATGTTATGTCATCCCCGTCTGCATCTCTGCCGACTGTCAGAACTTCCAGCTTGAAGCCCCATTGCAGGCCGTCATCCCCGTCCTTCATTTTGCTGATGCGGATCTCGCGTCCGCCAGTTTCGTGCTTGATGATCTCGATCTCGGCGTCGGCTGCGGCCTTGATGCCTGACCAGCCCCGCGCGCCGCGCGCCGCGTCCTTGCCAGCGTGGTGGATCAACATGACAGGCGCGCCGGTCGCCTCGCGCAAAGCCTTGGCATTGCCCATCGCAAGGCCCATGTCTTCGCCAGCATTCTCGTTAGCGCCGGGGGTGACTTGTGCGAAGGTGTCGGCAATTATTAAATCAACGCCACCGCCAGCACGAATCGTTGAGACTACCTCAAAAATCTCTTCCTTTTGCAAAAAGTTTGGGGCGGCAACAATTATCCCGATGTCAAGCCCCGTCAAATCCAAACCATGGTGCTGGGCATAGGCCTTGAGCCGCTTGCCGACACCCCCACCGCCCTCCGCCGCGATGATCAGCACGCGGCCCTTTTTCGTGCGGTGGCCGCGCCAGTCAACGCCCCGGGCTATTGCCGCCGCAATGTCCAGCGCCACAAAGCTTTTGCCGGACCCGCTGGCCCCGAATAACACGATCACGTCGGCCTTGGGGATCAGCCCCTTGACCAGCCACTCTCCGGTCGGACGCTGTGAAAGCGCACTGGCTGAGACCATGGGGTACTTGCCCCCAAAACTGTCTGGCGTGGCCACATCCCCGTCTGGATCGCCTGCGGGGGTCTCGGCCACCGCTGCCTCCACCTCCTCCGCAGTCGCCGCCTGCGGGGCTGCAGCAGCCTGTCCGGCCAGCTTGACCATGCGCATGACGCTGGCCATGGTGACGGGCTTGCGGCCCGCTTGCCGGGGTCTGTTAAAGCTTTCCCACTGGACCCTCACGCCCTCCTCAGACGGGTACTTGCCACCGCCTGCCGACCATTCGTCCCACAGAGCCAGTCCGGTATCGTCACCAGAGCACTCGAAGTGGAGGGCCATGCCAACTTTTATCCAGTCATCCCGGCCCATGTCCGGGTCCAACTGGGCCAGCAGCTCCGTCATGCGGTCGATCGTCAGGCCTATTGGCCTCTCAAGCCCTGCGAAGGGGTCATCACCCGCCGCGCCCTGCGGGTGCCGGTCCTCGCCAAAGCGGCGGCGGCATAGGCCCTCCGCAACGCTGGCGACCGGCGCAATCGTATTCTCAAGACCAAGCAGCTCAGTCCCATCAAGCGGGTTGCCAGTAAACGTGACAAAGCCGGTACTACTAAATGTCTCAAATCCGAATTGGTTATCGGTGGCAGGGCTCTTGTGATTGCCCAGATTGCCGCGAAGGAACGCGCGGACGCCGACACCGCTGGGGGAATACTCAGCATAGGTGTTGCTGACGATCGCGCTGACTTCGTCAGGCATCTTTCCGTTTGCGTCGATGCACTTGTCGAAGTCCAGCGCAGTGATATTGAATTCGGGCATGGGCGCGAAGCCCACACCGCTGAATTCACCAGCGACGGCGGCATCACGCGCGACTTCAAATGTGGTCAGGCATGCCCGATCAGCGTCACTGCCTTGGTGGCCGCGACGCTTTCCACCAGAGACGTAGTAAGGAATTTTCCTCGGCTTGCTTTCGCCGGGATAAGTCTCGAAGCGCCATACCAGCCAGCCCCGCAGTTCGCGCAGCTCTTTAGGTGCGCTCACGTTCTCAATTTGCGGCCCAGTTGACACAGAAATCCCTTCGCGGCGCAGAACGCCGGTAACAATTAAATATTTAGCAGTTTAGCAAGTTGCGGGTTTATCAGTTTGCTGCGAGGAACTTTTGTTTTGTGTTCAATTTGTACGGCTCGTTTCGGTGGCACCCACCCACGCTCGATCCACAAATACACGATCTGGTGAGATACACCCAAAAAGGCGGCGAGCTTGACGGCCCCACCAGCCCGTTCAACGGCGGTGTCTAGGTTCAAAATGATTGACATGTGATTCGGTCTCCGGTGGTCGAGAAAACTAACTTCAATCTGCTGGTTGTTGCAACTAAATTTTAGAGCCACACAGCATCTTGGCATCCCGAAGCATAGCCATCGTTCTAAGTTTCAGCCCGACCAACGTGCTGTTGTTGTCGATCAGTAGATCACAATCCTCGCGCCGGATCTGCATGCTGGTGTACGGCTCTGATGGGCACCGCCCACTCCGGTCAACCCACACAGACACATCAAACAGCTTGGCCGCCTTGATGGCCACAAATTCCTCGCGGTTCCTGATGCCGCAGTACACGTTGTGTTGTGCGAACAATTCCCGGCCCAGTCGGGCAGGGTCAGGCGTGTTGTACGCCCGTATCGCGTCGTGCCATGCCGCGCGGTGGGCAGCCCTGTCATCGAAGGCGGCAGCGCTGCCTGAATAATAAATTCCAAGTTCAGCTAGATAGGGCTCTATCACACCGAGGTCGAGGGCCAGCTTAGACGATGAGCAAAACGTGAGCCCGAAAAGATCGCGCATAATTTCGCAGACAGTGTCCTTGCCGTGCCGTGCGTGTCCTGTAACTAGAATTTTCACGGTTTAGCCCCTTGCTTTCTTGGGTCGGCGGGATTTTTTCTTAATACTTTTCTTTGGCTTCTTTGCGGGAAAGCCAGTAAATTCTTCAGTTGTCGGAACCGACGCCTCGGCCAATTCAGCGAATGCTGAAATCGAACAGGCCGCACTTTCAGGCACTGTGTGGCCGCAGCTCATCAACCCGATTTTGGCCCACCCAATCAACCAGTCGACATGCTCGAAGGTGGAATCGGTTCCCATCTTGAAGTCCACGGCAAATATGATTTTCTTACCACGGACGTAGATGTCCCCACTGATGCGCACGATATCAACGTACACGTTTTTTCCTTTCCTGAATTGGTTGGAACGCTATGAGACTGTGGCCGGGGCAGTAGGATGAATGCTCGCGCAGCTTCCGGCCACAATAGATAAAATCAAACTGGCCGGGAACGTCGTAGGGCCATCTGCAGTGTTCGTCTAGTAAATCCATGGTCCCAATCGGTGGGCTTGCTGGCAGCAGCACTTCTGGCGGCAGCGAGACTGGCTTGGCTGCCACCGTCCGGGCAGGCCTTGTCCGAAAGAATGTAACGAGCCGCTTTGGAAAATTTTTAGAACGATAAACAACACCCAGAATGGAATTCCTAGACCGGCCCGGTAGAGCAAGGCTTATGGCCGATGCAGATGCCCCACCAATCCACATGTCCCGAAGGATTTTTAGTTCATCCTCTGCCCACATCTTTCTGAAAATGGTCATGGCGCTATCGCCACGCGAACACAGAACATCAAAAAGTACAAGGCAAACCCAGCACCAATGAGCAAGGCAATGCCGGTCACCGTCTCAATCACATTGAAGAACGTCAGCAGTGTGCGTGTGGCGGGCGGCTCATAACAGTATGGATGTTCTTTTTTCACAAATAACCTCCAGTCTTGTTGCTAGATGAATACTAGTCTCAGCAATTAAATAATTGCAACAGACTTTGTTTTGGCCCGTGCCCGGGCCGCCGCGTTTATTTTACGCATGTTCGCATTGTACTTAGCCCTGTCTCGGACAGTGACCTTGGCCAGTGCGACCTTTTCAGTCACCTTGCCAGAGCCGTGGCAGAGGGGGCACTCGTGTGTATCATTAGTCATTTTGTTTTCTTCCTTTGCTTTATTCAAACAACAGACGGACGAGCCACATTGGTAGCCAGCTCCGTATTGCACCGCCCGAACTTTTCAAAGCCGGACTGTACCGAGATTGTGTGCGGGCAAACATCGCTTCGCCCCGTGCGTGTTTTGATGGCGTCATGCTTGGGATCCGCCATCACTGACCAAAACCCAAACTAGAAGTCCGATGATACCGACAGCAATTATGAAATGAGACATCATTTTATTCCTTTCGTGTGGCACTGTTAATTACTTCGGAGCGTGACCTAAAATTTCGTCGTATCCCTCGCAGAGGAAGTCGAAGCTTTTGTCGAGGGAATCATTCTCAGACCAGCTCTTGATGGACTGAAGGGCGGACAAGTTCCGCTCCCACAGCGCAGCATCATCGTCCTGAAAAAATGCGCTGGCACCATCCGCCTTGCGGACCAACATACAAAAACCCAAGCGGCGAGATGTCAGGCGGTAGTTGTCAGTTTCGTGTTTTACAAGCATCGCACTCGTTCCCTTTTTTAGAAGCCGCGTTCGCGCAGCAAAATCGCCGCATACATTTTTCGGAATTCCACGCTGTAAAACGCGGCGTCCCCTTCAAATTTTGGGCCCATCCGCATCAGACCGGCGGCGCGGGACTGCAAGGCCGCCGTGGGCGCTTGTGAGTAGGGCAAATTTATTTCGATGCCATCAAATTTTCCAACATAGGGCTCTCTCACTTTGAGCCCTTTAGCTGCGCTTTCAATTCGGCTTTGATCCTGCGCGCCCTCTCGCCGCGCAGTCGCGTTTTTTTTTGAAGATCATTTTTCACCCCCAGCATCCGCCACTTTTTTGTGTTCGTTGTCGGTCATTAGGTCATGGCGCACGGCGTAGTAGTCGAGGGTGTCGCCAGCAGTTTCCACGGCCAGCATCTTGCGGGCGTCAAAACTGCTGTACGCATCGACGGTGCGGACGTAGCCGCGATCGGCGTGGAAGACGTAGTATTTTTTCATGGTCTCAGCCTTTCTGCTTTGCGATGAGCCGGTCGACGATCGCCCAAATGTCGGCGTGGCCAGTCTGGATCTGGTGCGGGAACGTCGTGATCGAGTGGCCAGCGGCGAGGTGCTCGCGCAGGCCCGGCGTACGGGGCACCGCTTGGCTCTCATCCCCGAGGGGGTTCTCGGCGTCCGGCGCGTTGGTGTAGAAATCGGTCATCAGTAATCTCCAAAACGTGTTTGCCTGAATTTTGTATAGTAGGCGCATATCTATTGCAATTGGCAAATTGCAAAATAGTTGCAGATTTTAAGAAATCAGAATACTCCTGACTTGCGCGGTTACCGCGCGCCCTATCAGACACAAACCGGAGAACAACATGCTTAACAGTGTAATTCAAAAAGTGGCCAACCTGATTAACGACGATGTGGAGCCGGAACTGCGCCGGGTCTATGAGGACATCGTCAGGGATCTAGGCCACGCGCGTGACGTGCTGGGTGTTGGCGGATTTCAGATCGATGCCGAACAGGCTGAACTGCCATTGTGGGACGTGTCTGAATTTGCCGCCGGTGAAATACCCATGCCGTTGTCGCAGCCCGTGCCACCGATGGGCGAGGCGGTTCAGGAATTCCAGCCGCAGCCGGGGGCCAAAACGCCGTAGGTCCAAGGCGCTAAAACAAAAAGGCCCGGAGCGATCCGGGCCTTTTTCATTTAATGGGTGGCCTCTCAGCCCAGCCCCCACTTCTCGCGGCAGATGGGCCCGATGCCCAGATCGATCGACACCTTGTTGGTCAGCTCGCGACCGCAGCAGGAGCCGGTCTCGCGACCGTAGGCGATGGCAGCGGCCAGAGGATCGGTGGCGGCGTCGATGAAGCCCTCGGCGAGGCCAACGGCGGTGTAATTGTCCATGTTTAGTTTCCTTTCGTTAATCAGGCAAGTACGCCCAACTTTTTCGAAGCTTTATGACGCTGACGTTTGAAGCCGTGATGCCGTAACGCCACGCAATTCTGTCGTGGCGCCCCGGTGCCGCGCGAATTTCCAACACCTGTTCCGGCGTTAGTTTGGCGGCGCGATTTCTTTCGCCTTCGCAGCTGTGGTGCAGGCTCCAACGGCCTTTTTCACGCATGTCAGCCATATTGTCGGCGTGCGTGCCCAGCCAAAGATGCGCTGGGTTGCAGCACGGCGGGTTGTCGCAGCGGTGCAAAACATGCAGCCCCGCGGGAATTGGACCCACAGCGTCTTCGTAGACCACGCGATGCGCCAGAAGTGTTCCGTTGTTCTTGCCGAGCACCCCATAGCCGTGCGCGTTTTTGTAAGCTTGCCACAACCAACAATCATCCGGCCCGGCTTTGGCGATCTTAGGCCAAAGCCGGGCCGCGATTGGGAGACAAGGATTGGTTGTGCGCCGAGGTGCCATTCTGTCTCTCCGTAACTGAGTGTAGTATAGTGTGCTTCACTCAGATCAGAAAATCAACGCCTCGCTTTCACGGTGAGCCGCAAATAACCGGCCCTGACCTTCACGATATTCTTGAAGAAGCGGTTATCCACGCCCATGTCGCGCAGCTTCTCTTCCATGGCCGCCCCGTCGAAGCTGGTGCTTTCGGCCACGTCCGCCACGTTGGCGTCGAACAGGTCGCCAGCATGGCTGCCAACGCCCATGCCCTTGATGTCGGCCTCAAGGGGCTTGAGCTCGGCTTCCAGCTTCGCGATCTGGGCCCTGATCGCGCCAGCGCGGTCGATGGGGGAATTGGCCGAATTGTGGCCGATGCTGTAGATCGTTGCAGTGTTCATTTTGTCTCTCCGTTGTTTGCAGTTTGCAGTTGGTTCAAGTGTTATTCCATGGACGCCTATGCATGTCAAGCGGGCATCAGACCTTCTTCTTGGTGGAGGGTGTCCACGCATTATACCGGGCCTGCTGCTCGGTGATGTGACGCTCGGTGTCGGAGATCATTCCAGCCGTGCTGTGCAGCTCTGAGGCCTTCACCGCGTCGAAAGTCTGGGGAATGGACGACCAGTGATATGCCAGCTTGCGATGCTCGTCACGGACGGCCTCGTAAGTGCCGCGCTCGGCGAAGAAGGAGCCCATGACCTTGGCCCGACCGTTGTACTTGCCGGTGAAGTAACGGACACGGAAGGTGGTGGTTTCGTTCTCGATACCGGCGAGGCGGACCCGCAGATCGGCCAGCTGCTTGGTGATCATTTCGATGTACTGGCCCAGATGATCGCGGGAGACCTCGAAGGAGAGGTGCATCGCGCCGAAGCAGCTGGCAGTCTGCCAGCCCTCGCCGGGGCGCTGATAGCCGTGGTGGGCGATGTTGCCACGCTCGGCGAGGATGGGCCTGCCGCAGATCTGGCAGATCTTGGCAACGGCTGCACGGGCTTCGAGCTGGGCGGCGGCCTTGGACTTGGGCTTGGCGACCAGCGTCGCGGCCTTGATCCGGTTGCGAAGGTCGACCAGCTGGTTGGCCAGCGCCACGCTCTCGGGGCAGCCAGCGAACAGGATGGAATGCTTGGGCCGCCAGTTGGCGATGGTAGGCACGTCCCATACCCCGGTCACGTTGGCTGCGTTGCTTAAGACGTCGTCGAAGGCGCGGCTGACGTAGTAGGTCAGAATTTCCTTGCGGCCAGCTTCGCTGGTGAAGCCTGCGGCGAGGGCGGCCTCGGCCTTGTTGACACGGTCGGCGATGGTGCGCATGGGCTGGTCTCCAAAAAGTTTGCCCTGATCTTAAATCATGGACGCCTATGCAGTGTCAACTGTCCCGTTGCATATGAAGTTCGGCGGAATTACCCGGCGGAATTCGGCGGAATTACCCGGCGGAATTCGGCGGAATTCTATGCCGCAACGCAACACGTTTTGCCGCAACGCAACACAGAATTCCGTAACAGCAATAAAATTACAAACGCATACTCGTGTAGTAGCATTTTGGGGTCGATTTCGCCTCTGTAACCCATTGATATCATTCGATTCAGATATGCGCATATTGCATAGCTACCTCATCAAAGTGAAACATCGATTTCGACGCACACGGCAAGATAGGCACCTACTGGTATGGTAGTATGCCCAAAAAATCTGCCCGCCCACGGGCTTCCTACGCGGTCTGGTGGCAATTTTCGTAACACAGGCATGTCCCGAATGCTCCGGGGCATTCGGGACATGGTGCAGTGCAGCAGACAGGGCAGGCGTGGAAATTGGTATCCATCAGCCCCAGTCCTTCTCTGCGCCGGATTCCTCATTGTCGGCCCAGCCAGCGGCGTAGGCGGCGATCTCTTCTTCGGTCATGCCGTCCTTGCCAATGTGCTGGCCCTTGCCTGTGCCGCCGGTCCAGTAATGAGGGGCGAA
>Ga0114951_10003191_pt1 | contig 17253 bp, 13 predicted proteins | sample AM7aDNAmetaG_FD_88677 | JGI IMG/M metagenome (GOLD analysis project Ga0114951, IMG submission 88677) | Freshwater microbial communities from Finland to study Microbial Dark Matter (Phase II) - AM7a DNA metaG | ecosystem: Environmental > Aquatic > Freshwater > Lake | place: Finland: Lake Alinen...
ACTCCAAAGGATATCTCCATTACTTGCATCTATCCCGATAAGATCGTTGGAAGTTTGTACCAGCACGATCTTCATTCCGGCCCATTCGACCAAAGAGGATGAAGCATACGATTTGCTGCCACCCATACTTTTGCTTTTCCAAAGCAATTCACCCGTTTTTTTGTGGTAAGCAACAAGGGTAGTTTTATCGCCACCGGTCACGTATAGAGCAGCCTCGTCGGTTAAAAGTACCGACTCCACATTTCCCCAGTACATATTTTTACCCTCAAATTCCTTTAACGGCTCTTTTCTCCAGATTTCTTCGCCCCCGTTTGTACTCAGGCAAACCAGGTCACCCATCCCACCAATCAGGTAAATCCGGTCATTTTCGATGGTTGGGGTTCCCCGCGATTCAGGATATGTTTTAATCCACGCGTGACTGTATGTTTTTTCCCAAAGCAACTTTCCCTCCAGATCAAAGGCTGAAACAACATCCAGTGTATCGGATTTAAGACCTGTAATATAGATTACATTTTTATAGACTATGGGCTGTGACAATCCTTTCCCGATGGTTTCAATTTTCAATTTTAATGTGGGCCCTTCGGCTGGCCATATTTTCAGTAGCCCCGTTTCGGGATAAATGCCATCGTGGGCAGGGCCCATCCACTGCGAAATTTTGTTGTCCGGACTCAACAGATATACCAGGAATGGGATTGAAAGAAGTATGGACAGCTTCATTTCAATGCTTTGATGAGGATATTCCGATACTCCATTTTTCCGCGATCGGCTTCTAGTCCAATCGGACCGGTGACCGGAATTTTGAGCGCGTCTTCGAGTAATTCCCCGTTACAGGTGCAATGGGCGATGTTGTCCTTTACAACAACCTCAATTTTATTCCAATCCTGGGGTTTATAGTTCTTAAGGGATTTGTATGGACCTGCTACAAGGTAATCGCGGCATTGCAATTGTGTCCCCCGCAAGAAAATGCCACTATCAGCATTCACCCCTGCACGGAATTCTAAAGTAAAAGAGAAATCGCCCTTGTAGTCCATTGTTGTCCAAATAGTTGCAAAATGCGGACCTTTAGCCGCGTCCCAAGGATTTACTGTAAGAACGCCATCACGCCCGGTAAAGCGACCATCTTTTGACTCATTTTTACCATCGAACTTCTCAAAAAGGGTTTCCTCCCCTTTCCTGGTGCGGTAACACCAACCTGTTAAATCTTTGCCATTGAACGGGCTCTTAAACCTGGTGGTCAGGCGAGCAATTTTTTTTCCTGCCAAAGGAAATAACGTAGTCTCTGTTTTACTAAGCAAATCCGCTGGTTTAGGAAAATCAACCGGATTAATTTCAATGGGCCCGAGATGTCCAAATCCTACAGCCTTACATAGATTTTCTGTGGGGATCAACAGCAATATCAAAACCATGTATCGAAGATTGCGCAGGTATTTCATTTCAAACTTGGGCATGTGATTGAGCTTAAATTGTGAGTTAATGTGAAGTTTCCGGGACAAAAATAGCGGAATATTCAAAGGGACAACCGTTAATCAAATAAAAGTTTTTACTTCAGTTTCTGGATTTGATTCTTAAAATATGCACCAACAAACAAATCCAGCCAGCAACCAATGATAAACCTCCTATCGGGACAATCATCCCAAGTGCCTTTATTCCTGTGATCGCCAATAAATACAGAAACCCTGAAAAGATTGCAGTGCCGGCTATGAAAAGACAACCGGACCATTTTAGTAGCCTGGAGTGGTGTTGACTCCCCAGAATTCCTACTGCCAATAGTGCAAACGTATGATAAAATTGATATTGAACAGCTGTTTTGAATACCTCAAGCATCTCAGGGGTAATCATATGTTTGAGCAGGTGAGCACCAAAGGCTCCAAGCAGTACAGCCAAGGCCCCACTTATGGCCGCTATAGCTAAAAATAATCTCATACTATTCGATTTTGATTCAATATGTAACTACAAATAAAGGGGTAAGATGGTTGATCATCTTACCCCTTAAAAATCGGATTTGTTGCTAATGGAATTTCCGAGACCATTGATCTGCAGATTGAATCTTATTGCCAACCGCCCCCCAATGCTTTGTAAACATTGGTTACCGAATTGAACTGTTGTTTCTTAGCTTCGATCAACTCCAACTTGGCCCCTAAGGCATCGCGCTGAGCCATCAAAACCTCCAAATAGTTTGCCCTGGCAGATTTAAACAGGTCGATTGATACTTCAACGGCTTTGGCCAGTGCTGCGGCTTCTTTGGATTTCAAGTTGAAGGTCTGTTCCGAATGCCTGATGTTCGACAGCTCGTTTGACACTTCAACGAATCCATTTAGGATCGTTCTCTGGTAGCTAAACAATGCCTCCAGCTGGTAGGCATTTGCCGTATTAAACTCAGCTTTCACAGCACTTCTGTTAACCAATGGTACCGCCAGATCACCGATTACAGAATAGATGAGAGACTGTGGTGATGTAAACAGATAGGAAGTTTTAAATGCCTGGAATCCAAGGGATCCGGTAAGGTTCAGCGAAGGATAAAACGCTGCCTGTGCAGCCTTTACATCACACTTGGTGGCCAATAACTCCTGTTCTGCCTGTTTGATATCGGGTCTGTTGTGCAACAGTTGAGCCGGAATGCCGATGTTGATTGAATTGGGTATCTGTGCTGTAAAAGTGGCCTGATCGCGAACAATCTTTTGTGGGAACCGGCCAAGAAGGGCATTCAACTTGTTTTCATTCTCGGCTATTTGCTGAAGCAAATCAAGCTCCTGGCTTTGCGAATGATAGAGCTGTGCCTCGAACTGTTTTACCGCCAATTCATTGGCTACTGCAGCTTCTTTCTGAATTTTGACGATTTCAAGGCCATTTTTCTGCAGTTGGATGGTCTGTCTGATGAGTTCCAACTCGCTATCCAGTGCCAATAATTCATAATAGGTATTGGCCACTTCCGCAACCAGATTGGTAATTACAAAGTTTTTCCCCTCGATACTCCCCAGGTATCTGGCAACAGCTGCTTTTTTGGAGTTGCGGAGTTTTCCCCAGATATCGGCTTCCCAACTCGTTTGCAAACCCAGCATATAATCATTGAGCGGACTGGGAACAAGTCTTCCGGGGGTAATGTCTGCAGAGGCATCACCGGCACCCTCCGAAGTATAATGGCCAACCTTGGTGGTTCCTGCAGATCCTACCCCGGCAAGGGTTGGGAGCATTTGTCCGTTCTTGAGCCGCACATTGTTTTTTGCCACCTCAATCTCCTGAAATGTCACCATCAGATCGAAGTTCTTGCTGATGGCTGTATCTATCAGGGAAATGAGGTTTTGATCCTTAAAAAAATCGCGCCACTTTACCTGTGCCGAATTTATGGTGTCCTTTTGGTCGGTATAAGACTGAGGGATAACCTGGCTATTTGTACCTTGCACCCCGGACGGGGTTTTACAACTGCTAAAAAAAATGCAGACTAATAAAATCCCCAGGGGGCTCCATGTTTTGATTCTCCTCATTGTATTATTTTTCTTCAGTTAAAGGGCTCTCGTCTTCGTCTTCAACAATCGGATGTTTCTCAGAAATAGTTCCGAATATGTAGTATAATCCAGGCACAATAAGTACCCCAAATACAGTTCCAAACAACATTCCACCGGCTGCTGCAGCTCCAATGGTCCTATTGCCAATCGAGCCGGGTCCTGTTGCAATGACCAAGGGTATTAACCCGGCAATAAAAGCAAAGGATGTCATTAAGATTGGCCGGAGCCTGACGGCACCTCCTGAAATTGCTGCTTCGAAGACCGATTGTCCTGCACTGTGTTTTTGTACGGCAAACTCGACAATCAAAACGGCATTTTTGCCCAAAAGTCCAATCAACATCACCATCGCCACCTGCGCATAAATATTGTTTTCAAGACCCAGGATCGACAGAAAGAAAAATGCTCCAAAAATACCGGTGGGTAAAGAGAGGATGATTGGAAGTGGCAAGATAAAACTTTCGTATTGTGCGGCTAAGAGCAGATACACGAAGGTCATACATATCAAGAAGATATAAATTGCCTCGTTTCCTCTGCCCACTTCATCTTTGGATATTCCGGCCCAGTCGATGGCAAAACCACGGGGCAATTTCTCTTTGGCTACCGCAATAATCGCATCAATGGCACTTCCGCTACTGTAACCTGGAGCAGCACCGCCACTGATCTCAGAGGAATTGTACAGGTTATGTCTGGTAATCTCTTCGAGACCATATACCTTCTCAACTGTCATAAAGGCAGAGTAAGGGACCATTTCACCCCGTTCGTTTTTCACATACAATTTCAGGATGTCTTGTGGTTGAGCCCTGTATTGGGGCAAAGCTTGCACCATCACCTTGTATTGATGATCAAATTTTATAAAGTTAGTGGCATATTCACTCCCGATGAGGGTCGAAAGGTTACTCATCGCATTGTCAATCGTTACCCCTTTCTGCATGGCTTTGTCGTTGTCAACATGCAACATATATTGTGGAAAGCTGGCATCATAAAAGGTAAATGCGGAGGTCAGCTCCGGTCTCTTATTCAACTCATTGGTGAACTGCTTGCTCACCGTCTCCATTTTCTTGTAATCACCACTTCCCGTTACATCCAAAAGCCGTAGCTCAAAACCTCCTGCGGCCCCATAGCCCGGTACTGCCGGTGGTGGGAAGAATTCAATGGTTGCTCCTTTGATGTTTTTGGTCTTCTCACCCAACTCTTTCATCACCTCTTCAACCGAATGTTTCCGTTCTCCCCAACTCTTCAGGTTAATCAGGCAGGTTCCTGAACAGGCTTCTGTTCCTTCCGAAAGAATTTCAAATCCGGCTATTGTCGAAACGGACTGAATATCCTCTAACCCATTGGCCACTTTTTGAATTTCTCCAAGGACAGCATCGGTTCGCTCTATGGTCGAGCCCGCAGGTGTCAGGATAATCGCATAAAATACCCCCTGATCCTCATTAGGTATAAACCCTGAAGGAATTTTGAAACTTAAACCCCAGGTGGCCAGGCAGAAGACCAACAAGGCAATCACGGTAAGTACTCTTCGGTTTACGATGGCAGACAACACCGATTTATAGCTTCCTTGAAGCCGGTTAAACCGTTGGTTAAACCGCTCCAATTGCAACGTCAGCCAACTTTCATTTCCCTTAAAACTATGCTTGTCTTTTAGAATGGCTGCACACAAAGCCGGAGTCAAGGTTAAAGCGACAACTCCTGATAAAATGATGGAGGTCACCATTGTGATGGAGAACTGCCGATAGAAGACTCCAACCGGACCCGACATAAAGGAAACCGGTATAAATACTGCCGCCATGACCAGTGTAATGGCGATAATCGCCCCGCTGATTTCTGACATCGCGACTTCAGTAGCGTGTTTAGGCCCGAGGTTTTTTTCTTCCATCTTGGCATGTACCGCCTCAACGACAACGATTGCGTTATCAACTACGATCCCGATGGCCAATACCAAGGCAAAAAGGGTGATCAAATTTAAAGTGATACCAAAAAACTGCATAAAGAAGAATGTTCCAATCAGGGATACCGGGACGGCAATAGCCGGAATGATTGTGGAACGCCAATCGCCCAGGAACACAAACACTACCAGGCTTACCAGGATAAATGCTTCAATAAGGGTGTGAATAACCTTCTCCATGGATGCATCAAGGAATTTCGATACATCATAACTGATCTCATAATCCATCCCCTTTGGAAAAGAGGCTTCCTTTATTTCGGACATCCTTTCCTTGATCTTGCTGATTACGGCACTTGCATTGCTTCCATAGGATTGTTTGATCATGATGGAAGCCGATGGTTTTCCATTCAATTTGGAATAAAGATCGTAATAGGTACTCCCAAATTCAACATCGGCCACATCCTTGATCCGAATGATTTGTCCATCAGGACTGGATCTCAGTATGATATTCTTGTACCCTTCTTCGTTGCTGAATTTTCCGGGATATTTAAAGACATATTCATAGGTCTGGGATTTCTTTCCGGAACTTTCGCCCGTCTTTCCAGGTGCCGCTTCAAGGTTTTGTTCATCCAGGGCCTTTAGGACCTCATCCGCTGAGATTGAATAGGCCAACATCCGATCCGGTTTCAGCCAAATTCTCATGGCATATTCCCGGTCTCCAAGAATATCGGCAAAGCCCACACCATCAATTCGTTTGATATCTTCCAGAATATTAATATCGGCAAAATTGTAAAGGAATTTAATATCTAAATCAGGGTCTTTGCTGTAAACGTTAACATACATCAACATATTTGACTCTTCCCGCGTGATCTTGACCCCCTCTTTTACGACTTCCGGAGGCAACTTGTTGAGTACAGCGGCTACCCGATTTTGAACATTAACTGCAGCGATATTCGGATCTGTGCCCAATTCAAAAACGACCTGAATAGAGCAAACTCCATCGTTTCCGGCGTCCGAAGCAATGTATTTCATACCTGAAACCCCATTGATAGCCCGCTCCAGGGGAATGACAACCGCTTTGATCATAAGTTCACCATTTGCTCCGGGATATTCTGCAGCAACATTCACTTTAGGAGGGGAGATGGAGGGAAACTGAGTGACAGGCAACCTGGTAATTGCCAGTGCACCTAATAATGTAATGATCAATGAAATAACAATAGACAGTACCGGTCTATGAATGAATTTATCGAACATATGATTTACCTTGAATAATAGAATAACAATTAATTAGCCGCTGATGCGATGGCCTGCTTTGCCGGGATAAGGACACTTTGTATCTTTTCATCCTCCTTTACATTTTGAATTCCTTCCAGAAGAAACGTATCGCTCTCCGAAAGTCCGCTTTCAATTACATAAAGATTCGAGATTTTCTGCCTGATCGAAATATTTCTGGCTTGAACCACATTATTTTTATCCACCACATACACATAAATTCGATCCTGCACTTCAAAGGTTGATTTCTGCGGAATAATCAAGGCGTTTTTAAGGTCAGTTTTCAGTTGAACTTTGCCCGTTTCACCTTGTTTTAAAAGCAGATTAGGGTTTGGGAACTTTGCCCTCAAAGCAATGCTTCCCGTGTTTTTATCAAATTCACCAGCTACAGTTTCGATAATCCCGGGATAAGGATGAAGTTGATTATTGGCCAATATCAGGGAGGCAATATTTTTCCCCTTATCGATTGTCCGGGATTGATAGTTCAGGTATTCTGTTTCAGAAAAGTTAAAGTATGCAAATACTTCTTTATTATCTGAAAGTGTAGTCAACAAGGTCCCCTCATCGATCAAGCTGCCCACTTTAAATTTCAGACGATCGATTGTCCCGCTAAAGGGGGCTGTAACTTTGGTATAAGATACATATAACTCGGCCAGACCCTCCTCCGCTTTGGCTTCCTCCAATTTAGCCTCTGCTACATCGAGTTCCGTTTGGGAAACAATATTCTTTTCCGTTAGCTTTTTGACATTTTGCATCTCAAGTTCTGCCGTCTTTCGGTTTGCTTTGGTCTTCAATAATTCAGCTTCATATTCTTTAGGCCGGATGGTAAAAAGGATCTGGCCTGCTTTTACGAGCTGCCCTTCATCGGCATGAATGGACTCAATGTATCCTTTTACCTTTGCGCGGATCTCGATATTCTGAAGTGATTGGATCTCAGCTACATATTCTTTTGTGAAAGAGGTATCAATAACCAGCGGTGTTGTGACGGGATATTTTCCGGCCTCACTTTTTTGCTCCTGTTTGGAATGGCAAGCCGAGATGCTTACAAACATGATGAGGCATAACTGTAAAACTATTCGATTCATTTGATTATAATTTGATTTAAAAGGCCAATGTAATGGAGAAAAGTACCTTTTTCCCTTGACGCCAAAGATATTCATATATTTAGATACAAGGAAATATTTAACATTTTTTCAATCCCATTTCAAATTATTAAGATCAACATAAACTTATAAAGTATTGATATATTTATGATTACAGTTGGCTTCAAGATTGTCAATGCAGATGGCCAACATTTAATTAAGACTGTATTACACGTATCCCATGGATTCCATCTATGGCTATTCAAATTCGATCCCATTGGAATCAATGGGCAAGAAGGTTTTAAACAAAAGATTTTTCTTTAACCTTATCTTCTACCGTTAAAATAATCTTTCCCCCAAAATGGCTTCAATTTTGGACAAAGTTTTTATGGTGAAGTTGTGAGTTCCTGTCATACATTTACTTATCTCGCTTTCGCCTTTAACTAATAATCTAGCCAGGTCTTTTTGCTCTTTGTTAATCGGATAATCGACGATCAAGGTTTCAAGTCCATTTTCGTGCGTGTTGGTAGGCATGGTTTGTTATTTTAAAGGTATTCGAAATGTATTTTAAGGTTCAAAAAGTAACTAGCAAGTAACTAGCAAGTAACTAGGAAATAAAAAATGAGTAACTTGCAAATGGTTTATTCTTCGCTCGGTTCAATAATTTCCCTTCCTGATTTTGAGAGTACATATTGCTGACCTCGAACATCTGATTTCCAGGGCTTTGTAAAGATTATCCTTTTAGCTTCAATTAAAGGCTGAATATATTTGAAGCAGTTTTATGTTTGGTTGCTTTGGCCTAAAAATGTCAATATTTCTTCACGACTTTTGGAAGTTTTAAAAAATTCCAGCGTAGCTATTTGCCTTTTTGATTTTAATTGAATATTCCGTTTAATTTCATTACAATTTCATGCAGTAGTTGATTATCAATTATATAATTAAGAATTCAATTTAAATCTATAATTAAACCACCGAGGTAAATTCATTTCCAATTTTAAGAATACCTTCGATAATCTTTTGCCTTTGGGCAGGACGCAGGGTTCTATGTCCAGTGGCATAATGCCCCAACTGCCTCTCGTTTATTCCGGTAACACGTGAAAGGGTCGAACGCGTAAGGACTCCTTCAAAATAGTGAAGCAGAGCCTGCGTATTCAATTCAAATTTAAGCTCATAAGGCTCTTGTAATACCTCCGGGATTTCATCGCCGTCGGTTCGCATCGCATTCAGGTGCCACTCCAATGATTCAGTATATGCTTTTTTAACGCCATCCAATGTTTTATGAGTTGCCACACAACCCATAACCTCTTCACTGCAAGCCCCATAATTATCCATCCAACTTACCTGTACCTTAAGTTTTCTCACTTTTGAAATTGTTTAACTATTAAAAGACAGTAGACATACTATCAATATTAGGGTTTTCCAAAATATTCCAAAGACCATTGTGTTGTTTTAAATGTTAATTTGGACAAATCTTGGACAAATCTTGGACAATTAATAAAATTATAACAATCTATATTTCAATTGTTTGAAAATTTTAAAAACTTCATTTGTGCCAAACTTGGACAAAAACTTGGACAATTAGATTATTTCACCTCTTTTCTTTAATTCTTCAAACCCAATTTTCATCGCTTTGTCGATAATTACCCGCCTTTCACGGTAATCATCACTAAGAAAGTAATGAGTGCCACTGCCAATACCTGTAGAGTTTAGCAATTTTGATTCCAGCATTTTTTCAATAAAATATTTAATTTTCCTTCGTGTGATATGACCTTCAAAAAGCTTAACGAAATCGCCCATTTTAGCTTTATGGTGTTTTTCCAAATACATCTGAATAATAGAAAACGCCTGATTTGCATCCCAGTCGGTAAGTTTTGAATATTCAACTTTCTTATCTGCGAACTCATAATAGTCCTTGCAAAGAATATAGGCCTGACCTTTTGTTTTTCCAATTGATTCAATAAGAAACCTTTCCTTAAGTTTCTCAACTATCGCCTTGTCAAGTCCATTCTTATCATTACCTTTTCGTATCTTATTTAGTATTACGATCTCAAAAACGGAAAGTTTGTTTTCATCTGATAATGAGTCCTGTACCGTTTTAATAAACAGCGCGAATGCCTTATCTTCAATCTCGGCTGATAAAGAGAGTGTTACGGTAAAATCATCACTTTTGGAATAATCAGGATCAGGTTTTCCTTCTGATAATGTATGCAAAAAAATCCTATCAATACCTTGACCCGATCTTTCAACCAAGCCGGTCTTAGACAATACATCGGCTAAAAGTCGGTTTCGTGGCGTACTGGGCACTGTAAGCAAATTTTGCAACGAAACACCATGCGGAAACCCCCCCATACTTGTTATGACCATTTTGAGCGGAAATTGTTTTATTACAGTTTCGCTCAGACGTTTATAGTCCCTATGTGCAACAGCATTGTTGAGTGACTCTCTTATTACTTCTTCATTAAACAAAGGAATCTCAAAAGTATTAAATATTCCCTCGCGCACAGGTATTGAACCATTTCTTACATTAATTAAATCCCATAATTTTTCAATCATTACAAAGAATGGTTGCTGAAATTTAACTCTTTTATCAAAATGGATTTGAGATTCATTTGTACGATATTCATGCATTATGGCAGCTTGTGGTAACCTTTCTTTGATCACATGTTCTTTCCCCAAAAGAATTAAGGAGGCATTGGTAAGTTTACCATTTTTCATCAAGTCTAAGTCGGTAAGCACTTGCTCATTGGATAAAGCTTTAAAACCAGGATTCCTTTGTTTGATCGCATACTTATCCTTCATGATCTCGATAGCCATTTCATCAAGATCCTCAATTGACAATCCCGGACAAATTTGCTGAGAGAAATCCGGCTCCTGCTCTTGGATAATTTTCAGATAGACTTCTTCGGACATAGGTTTTAGTTCTTCGCCAATACGCATTAAAGCCACATCTTCGAATTTGAAAACTCTGCCGATAGGCCTGGCATCAACATCAATAACAAGAACGCGTTTACCATCCTCATATAACTCATAAATATCAGTACGTATGCCAGTATCACTATAAATTTTCGCTGCCAAATCACCAATAGTACCCTCAGATTGTTTCGTGCCAATCACCATATGCGGATAATTATCCTCCATGCCAATCACAAGCGAACCGCCATCTTCATTACATAAAGCCGTAATATAACCTAGGATACAACGCCTCCTATCTTTAGGCTCGGCCCTGCTTCCACCGTTATAGGCAATATTGCCACCTTCTCCTTTTTTGAATTCGACCTTGTCTTCCGACTCCTTCATTAACCTAAGTTGCTCAATTGTTTTTCTCATAGATATAACTTTCTACTTGGACCGATACCGATTCTGGAACAATCTTTCTTACTTTGAAATTCAATACAACAATACACAAAACTAATCGTAATTTTATTGTTTTAAATGTTAATTTGGACAAAATCTTGGACAATTAGATCGACTTTATATAGCTATATATTAATGTATTACATTTTGAAATATTGAATTTTGGACAAAAAGCCATAATTTTTTGGACAATTTAATTTTACGCTAAGACAATCTTAAACCAATATTTCTTCAACCAAATCCTTCCAAATTACAAACCCTTTCCGTTCGTCTGAATAGTCGTGCAAAATACGTGTAAAATTTTGTGGCAACGTTTCCAGAAATGCCTGTCTGCCAGCGTTCCTTATGATACTAATATCGAGGTCGATTTCCTTTAGTTTATTACGCAATAAGCCAATGTCTTTGTCGGTATGCCAAATATAAGTGGCTTCTTCGGTATCAAGGGTTTCCATTACAACATGAAACTGCTCTGGACCTGTCAAAAGGAACACAAACGAAAACGGACTTAATACAAAACGAAGTTTAAGAATACTATGTGCGTGTTTATTAGCTAGATATCTAATTTATCGGTAGTGACGCAATCCTTTATTTCTTAAAATGTTTTCAAGAAATTCATCCTCCGAATCAAAGAGCTGTCCACAACTGCTGTTCAGAGCTTGTAATTGATTGATGTCGAGCAGATTATTTTGGGATTTTAGAATGGGTCCTTTTCCTAAAAAAGTTTTTGTAACAAACTTAAATTTTACGCTCTCAATTACTTCCCGATTTAATTTGCACAAATCAAGCGAATGAGCCATCTGCGAAATAAGTTGATCATTTGTGAATTCGGCAAACAAATCAATCTTAACCTGTTTTAAATTAAGAACCTTTGAAAAATAGGGTTTCAAGACATCAAAATCAGGCCTGATAGTATCATTCTCAATCTCAAATTCAACCTCCTTGTTGATATCCTTGATTAAATATCGAAGGGCAAATGAACCATACCTGAATTCAATTTGATCCAAGGGCAGCTTTACTTGTTGCTCAAATGTATAAGCCTTTTCTATATTTGCATTTTCAAATTGTGGTTCATCAAACAATGTCGCCTCTTTTTCCAATTTCCGATAATAGGTGTTCCGCTTCAGGAACAACTTGTTCAGGTAATCTATTTTATAATCCCGGTAGTCATAAATTGTGGGCGATAATTCAGCCCGCTGTACACGTCCAATATATTGAATTAGTTTGCCTTCAAAAGAAAAAGGGTAAACCAGAAAAAGACATTCTGCATTATGTAGATCAGTTCCTTCGCCAAAAAACTGCCCTGTTGTTATTAGCACCTGATAATTACCGGTTTTCAGAATCTTCCATTTTATATTTCGGGAGCTTTCAGAATCTTCCCCACTTAGCGTCACTGTCTCGTATTTTTGTTTGAGATATTGATTAAGGGTATCAATATGTTCCTTTCGCTCGGTGAGGATAACAGCCTTTTTACCTGCCCTAAGCTCTATAATTAAATCATTTAGGATAAGCTTATTTCGAACTGAATCGTGTACCAATATCTTTGACAAGGTCTCAAACCGATCTGTTTTAGAGTTAAATGGCACATCTAAATCAGTGTTCTGGATCTTGATGAGGGCTCTTTTATAAGTGGAAATTTCATTGACTTTCAATTCTGAAATAACATCCCCCAAGTGAAAAAATATCAATTTTTCATCGTTATACTTTCTGAAAGGTGTGGCTGTAAATCCATACAAAAAGTAAGTATGGAGTTGGCTGATTGTACTTTTGAATGTTTCGGCTGGGACATGATGGCACTCATCAATAACGATTGTTCCAAATGCTTTTTTCAGGGTATTGCCAGGCTTTTCAACCTCTTTTGTCAGACTTTGAATTAATGCAATCGTAATCTTCTTTCCTGGTTTACCTTTACCTTGTCCAATCCTTCCAATCTCATGCTTGGGAATACCCAGGAAGGTCTGTATCCTTTCTATCCATTGTTCAGCCAATTGTTTACGATGTACAATAATTAAAGTTGGCTGTTGTTTTTCGGATATTATTTGAAGGGCTACAACCGTTTTCCCTGTTCCTGGCGGTGCAACAATTACCCCAAAATCTTTTCTGGTTGCTGCCTCTATAGCCGACTTTTGGTAGTCACGTAATTGAATTTCGCTTTTAAATGATACAATTTCTAACTTTTTTCTTTCATCCTGAAATTCATATTCAATTTTATTTTCCTTGAAATATCGAAGTAATTTACCAATGGATCCTCTTGGAATAATTACATCTGATTCAGTCTCTTCAATGCACTTAAAATAGTGTTCAGTTCCCCATGTATTTTTCCCCATTTTCTTTTTTACGATAAATTCCTTATTCAAGAAATTGAATTCATTTTTCAGAAAAGAAATAACCGATATGGGGATATTTGTCCGACTAATTAGAACACAATTAGTTAGCCGAATGACTAATTTGCCCGATAAATTTTTCACACTTTCGTTTTGAGAAGGAACTTGTGTTGCAACACCTTCAATTTGATGATTTAACTCATCAAGATATTGTCCCGAAACCCTTTTTATGTTTTTTAGAAATTCCCATTGATTGGCAATTGGAAGCATCGTTTCTAACTCAAGAAAGCAGCTATTTCCCATCTCCCATGTTGGTTTGTATAAAGGTAAAGCAATAAGATTGCCAAATCCTTTTCCTGACAATGAATCCTGATTTGGAAAAAGTCGGTCAAAACTTGAGCTTTTATCGAACACTGAAAATATTCTCAGTTTTTCAAAAATTGAGATGACAATCTTTCTACTTTTTACTGATGGATAGGGTTTATCGAAAAATATCCAGACATGACCCCCATTTCCGGAGCGGGAGCGTTCCAGATAGGCAGGGATACCCATTTCCGCGCAAGATTTTATAAATGCCTTACATTCTTTCTCCCAACCGGTCTCATCAAAATCGGCAGCAATAAACCAGGAGGTATTATCCATTAATAGTGGGTAAACGCCAATTAATTGATCTCCTTGAAGATGTTTTGCAATATGTTCGTCAGAATAGGGTAGGTGGGTTTTATCGTTAAAATTCTGAAAAGTACCGCCCTTCATTTGGTGCATACGATAACGATATGGATCATATTGATATGCAGGCATATAACCACTCTTACCACCTCTTTCCCAACGTACAGCGAAAACATCATCCCTACCTTTGAATAGCGATTTAAATATTTGTATCTGTTCTTTTAGAATCTCATCAATCATTTTTTAAGCGGTAAATGGGTAGAAAAAGACAAAATATAGATGTAAAAGACAATGCGGACTAGTTCTGAGCCACCAGTTGCCAGTAGCTAGACGCTAGTTGCCTGTTATGAAGCCAGTCGCCAGCCGCCAATTGCCAACCGCCAGCCGCAAGAAGCATCTTCCTCTATCCCTCTTCCACCACCTTCATCGCAATATCGGCCCATTCCCAAAGCCGTTGTGGCTTATAGTTGACCGTTGAAATATCTTTCATTATAAACTCGAAATTGCACCCTTTTGCAGCCTCCTTAAATACAACCAATTGTCTTCGGGCCTCTTCGGCCTCCCATGACACAAATACGGCAGGGGAGGGTTTTCGGCTAAGGACATATTTGTCGCCAAGGTTTCTCACAGCCTTTTCAACATCCACCCACCCACTGGCTGAGACCTTCCGAAGATTGGGAATCCTGGCAAGAATATCTGATTTGGTATCCAATGGTTCGCAACATCCATAATAGGTCAAACCAAACCTTTTCAGCCAACGCAGGTCGTGCTCAATGGCAAATTCCCAGTGCATTTCGGGTGAAACGGAGGTAAGAATCTGAGCATTGGAACAACCCCACATGTCGATTGGCCTGACATGATCGGGATTAAAACCCTTTCCGGGCAATTGGCTTGTATATCCATACCCACCCGACCCAATGCGGGTATTGTTGCAATCGAGGCTCAACAGGTTTTGGCCATCAAACTGGTCGAGTTCATCCATCCATGCGTCCACCATCTTTTCGTAGGCGGCATGGACCATGTCGGGGCGTAGGCACAGGTCCATCATCGCCTCCTCAATGCCCCACCACCTGATCAGAAAGTCCCATGGGGTGTACCAGATATGGGTCTGCCCAACTTTTTTGACAGTAATAATCCCTGAAAAAATGTCCTGCATGGCCTCGAAGCTAGTTTGGGTGGCCTTCGCCATATAGGTGATCTTTGGGTTTTTTATCTTTTCAATATCCTCAGGATCTTTGATTTGCACCTTAAAATGACGGGAATAGATTTCATTGTTTTTATCGGTATGGACAGTGTCCACATCTTCGACGATCCCAAAATCGGTGGTTTTGTAAACAATGGGACAGTCGAGGTAGTCGTTCACGATCATATCGCAGGGCATATGTTCCCATTGGTAGATCGTCCGGCGAAGGTTCGTCTCCAATTCCCTTGCCCACGGATGGCTCGTCCGCAGTGTCAGCTCATCGTTGACGTTCATCTCATGCCAGGGGATTTCATTGATCCACACCAATGGCCTTTCCTGCTTCAGGTCGTTCATCTTTCCCCAAAGAAGAGCCTTCTCTTTATGGATCGGCAAAGACCCTATTTCTGCAATTTTATTGCCGAGGCGTTGCAAAACAGATTTTTCATTCGAAGTCAGGACAATCTCCTTTTCCATTGGTATTTGCGGAATATGACTTGGGTCGTGAAGCATGGCTATCTTTTTTGAAATTGTCTTTTTTTCATATAAGGGTCTTTTAGTTCCTGATCATTTTGCCAACTTTACGCAGTGTCTTAATATCGATCTTCCTCAGGTTTCCAGCATAATCTGGCCCGACATCGATGGAGAAAATATTCCCAAACTTAACTGCGCCAACATAGTCCTGATAGATTTTTTCGGCAGGCAAGCACAATTGATCGTGTTGCGGCAGCGAATAAAACCACATTGCACCACCCTCATGTTTTGGCAGGATCGGATAGGTGAACTCGGCACCAATATAACCTTTGTAGTCAGCAACATGTTTGTTGTAACCGGCACCCGAAATATCATCCAATGCCGAAGGGCTTCCCATCTCTCCCAACCGGATACGACCCGCAGGTGTACCATGATTGTACCCCGGAAGACAGTTAGGTTGCAATTGTGCCACCCATTTATCCGTCTCCTCATGGCTCAACCCACCTTCTCCCTGTGCATGATCAAACCAAATGTATTCAATTGAACCATAATTGGTTAAAAGCTCTTTAAGTTGTGCTTTCTTTATTTCGGGATTCTTCCCACCATCTTTGGAAAAAACAGCACCTGGAAATGTCCAGTCCCCTTCGGAGAAATAGAGGGCCAGTTTGATTCCATATTTATCGCAAGATTTACGGAGTTTTGCAAGTACATCGATTTTCAACGGACTGTTGGTCACTTTTTTATCGGTGGTTTTTGTGTCCCACAGGCAAAACCCATCGTGATGTTTGGTCAGGAACAAAATATACCCCATCCCAGCATCTTTGGCCACTTTGCACCACTGGTCGGTATTGCAACCTGTCGCCTTGAAATAGGAAGCGTCTTTCCCTTCCGTGGGAGTCCACTCCTGTCCTGAAAAGGTACTGAACGACCAGCAAATAAACATTCCAAACTTCATCTCCCTGATTTGTTCCGCACGAACCTTGTCATCAATTTTTGAGGTGGAATCCTGAGCATATCCGTTTACACAACAAATTAGAATAAAGACGATTAACACTATGGATTTGAAATTTACAGGCTTCATGGATGATCACTTTATGGGTTAGGTTAAATTAACCATTATAGCATGAGAATACCAAGCAAAACTGAAAAAATGTACAATACAAAAAAAATGATTTTTTTTTCAGAATTGTCTTTCAGGCAGCCTTACAGGTAAAATTCCAGCACCTTGTTTGCAGAATCATTGTACTCTTCCTTACCAGAATAATAGTACATATTCCACAATGCAACAGCCACGCTGCCATAGGCAACCTGCTTCTCCTTGCCCAGGAAGGTCTCACCACCTGCAAAGACCCTGGAATTCCCTTCGGTACTGATTTCGCCGGTTGGTTTTATCCTAAATTGGATTTATTAGTTAATAACCATGTTGATAAATATATGTCATAATGCTTGTATAGAATATATTATAAAGTATTTTTGCATAGTTTAAAATAATAACCATGTCATATATTGTCAG
>Ga0114951_10003193_pt1 | contig 17235 bp, 10 predicted proteins | sample AM7aDNAmetaG_FD_88677 | JGI IMG/M metagenome (GOLD analysis project Ga0114951, IMG submission 88677) | Freshwater microbial communities from Finland to study Microbial Dark Matter (Phase II) - AM7a DNA metaG | ecosystem: Environmental > Aquatic > Freshwater > Lake | place: Finland: Lake Alinen...
AATCGGCTATGCTCGATGCCGGCCTCGACATCGGGCGCGTTGGCGGCAAGACCTGAAGCGGTGGAGTTCATTCAATTCGCCTCATCAATCGTCACTTGTAAAAATGAATCCATGTTCTAATTATTTTCCTCCTTTGATACGCTTTATTTCAAAAATGGCACTTTGATACTCTTCAAAATCTTTTTGTTTTGTTCCGATGCATTTTTCAAAATAATCAAGCGAGACTTTCTCATCCCCTGCCATCAAACGCTTTTCGGCGCCATAAAACCAAGCTTCGCAGAGTTGTTCGTTCTCTTTCTTCTTGTCGGCATCTCCAGCAAAGCGAAAGAAAGATTGTTCGTCCAATCCACCCGTAAGAAAATGAGCGACGCGTGATGACCAGTCGCCCTGTTTGCCGCTCTTGCGATTGGCCCAATAGGCATTCAGTTCCGTGTCAGCTATCTCTTGATGCCCTAATTTTGTCTGGATGAGCCACAGACGAAAGTTTGGATAGTCCTGCTCCTTGCTCCCGAATTCCAACGTTTTGCGAAAGTCAGTCATGGCATTTGTCAACTGGCCCAAATTGAAAAGGACATAGGCACGAAATGAATATACTTCCGGATCTGCCGGTTTTAATTCTACAGCTTTGGTGAAATCCTTGGCAGCTCCAATGAGATCGCCCTTGTCACGCTTCGCTAGTCCACGGTCCAGATAAGCAACACGATCATCAGGTGTAATTTGAATGAGTTTGTCGTAATCATCCACAGCTCCATCCAAATCACCTGCATTGATCTTGGCGAGGGCGCGGTTTGAATATCCTAGGGGATCGTTCGGATTGATTTTTATGGCTTCGGTGTAGTCAGCCATCGCACCTTGCACGTCACCCTTCGAATTTTTAACATTACCCCGATTGTATAACATGACTGCGTCTTTTGGCGCGAGTTTGACAGCCGTATCAAGTTCAATCAGGGCTTTCGCAAATTCACCTTTATCTGACAGCAACCATCCACGATGACAGTGAGCTTCCGCATACTCCGGCTTTAGCTCGATCGCTTTGTCATAATTTGTTAGCGCTGCATCTAAGTCTCCCTTTTTGTGCAAAGCCATTCCAAGGCCGTCATAGCCGTAGGAGTCGTGTGGCTTTGCCGCCAAATATTTCCGATAATCCACAATCGCTCCGTCAAAATCACCCAGCTTTGCTTTTGCTTCAGCGCGATCACAATAGACGCTGCTAAAATTCGTATTCAAGGCCAGTGACTTGTCATAATCAGCTATGGCTTTAGCAAAGTCACCACGCTCCGCTTGCTCCCACCCGCGAAGATATACATCGTAATAGCCTTCAGCAGAGATGAATTGAGGAACGCCAAGAAAAATTACAGGAAGTATAACCAATAGTTTTCTCATATTTACAGTCCACACTTAAAAATGACTCGGCTTGCGCTGGAGGAATTTCCCATGGCCGTGTTTGCCGATGAATTTGCCATCGCGCACGGCGACTTGCCCGCGCACGGTGACGTGACTGGGGCGGCCTTCGATCTTCCAGCCTTCAAACGCGCTGTAATCCAGGTTCATGCTCTGCGTCTTCACGGAAATTTTGCCGCGATAATCCGGGTCGAACACCACGAGGTCGGCATCCGCGCCGGGCTGGATCGTGCCTTTGCGCGGGAAAAGGTCGAACGTCTTTGCAACCTGCGTGCTGGCGGCATTGACCAGTGTGTGCAAATCAATCTTGCCCGTCTTCACGCCGTAGGTGTAGAGCAATTTGATGCGCTCTTCGAGCGACGGAATGCCATTGGGAATTTTAGTGAAATCATTTTGGCCCATCTCCTTTTGCTTTTTGAAATCAAACGGCGCGTGATCGGTGGCGACCGTGTTCACCAAGCCGTCGCGCAGGCCGTTCCAGAGAATTTCCTGATTCCGCTTGTCGCGTAGCGGCGGCGACATGACAAACTTAGCGCCTTCGAACTTCGGCTTCTCCGCATCGGTTTTGTCGAGTGTCAGATATTGAATCAAGGTTTCGACGGTCACGCGCACGCCGCGCTGGCGTGCGGCGATGGCCTGGTCGAGTGCTTCCTTGCAGCTCAAATGGACGATATAGGTCGCGGCACCGGTCAATTCTGCGAAACTCATCAGGTGGTGAACGCCTTCAGCTTCCACCTGCGGCGGGCGGCTGGGCTCGTGAAATTCCGGTCCGGTTTTACCGGCGGCGATCAATTCCCTGCAGCGCTCGGTGACCAGCGTCTCGTTTTCGCAATGCGCGGTGACGATGACGCCCAGTTCCTTCGCGAGCTTGAGCGTGCGATATAGTTCCGTGTCATCAATTCCGAACGCACCCTTGTAGGCCAGGAATATTTTGAAAGAGCTTATGCCGCGCTTCACGATCTCGCGGAGTTGCTTCTCGGTTTTGTCGTCAAACTTCGACACGCCCATGTGAAACGAAAAATCGCACGCGGATTTCCCGACGGCCTGTTTCATCCACAACTCGAAACCTTCCAGTGTGTCATCCTTGCGCGCCGGGCAGCACATCTCGATGAGCGTGGTCGTGCCCCCAACGAGCGCCGCTTCGCTGGCGGTGATGTAGTCGTCCTTCGATAACGTCCCCATGAACGGCAGATAAATATGGACGTGCGGGTCAATGAAGCCGGGGAAGACAAATTTGCCTTTGGCATCAATCACCTCCACGCCTTTCGGCGGCGTGATGTTGCGGTCAATGTGCGTGATGGTTTCGCTTTCGCAGAAGATGTCCGCGATGTAGCGTTCGCTTGCCGTTACAATTTCACCATTCTTGACCAGCAGACTCATAATAATTCCTCCGGTTTATTTTTTTGTTTCCGTATGCCAGATGTCGCCTTCGCCGTAGCTGAACCAGCGGCTCGTCGTCACCTTCTGCTGCGTGAAAAACTGCACGCCTTCGCGGCCCTGCATGTGCAGGTCGCCGAAGAAGGATTCATTCCAGCCGTTGAAAGGGAACCAGGCCATCGAGGCGGGCACGCCGATATTGATGCCGACCATGCCGCAATTGACGCGATGCTTGAACTCGCGCGCCGCCTTGCCGGAGCGCGTGAAGATGGACGCGCCGTTGCCGTAAAACGATTTGTTCGCCAACTCGATGGCCTGGTCCAGATCTTCCATATGCATCACGTTCAGCACCGGGCCGAAAATTTCCTCCTTCGCCACCGTCATGCCGGTTTCGACGCGGTCTAGAATGGTCGCGCCGACGTAGAAACCATTGGGCGCTTCGCTGACTTTCACGCCACGACCGTCGGCGGGAATCTTCGCGCCTTCCTTCACACCGGCTTCGATCAATTCCAAAACGCGGTCGCGATGCTGGCGGGTGATGACCGCGCCCATGTCCGGCTGTGCCTCGCGGTCGGTCGGGCCGACTTTTATTTTGCGCGTGGCTTCGATGAGCGTGGGTAAAACAGATTTCTCGGCACTGCCGACGACAACGGCGGTCGAACCCGCCATGCAACGTTCGCCCGCGCAGCCGAATGCGGCCTCGATGACGCCACGCGTGGAGTTCTCCACGTCCGCATCGGGCATGATGATGACGTAATTTTTCGCGCCGCCATTGGACTGCACGCGCTTGCCGTGCTTGGTGCCGGTTTCGTAAATGTAGCGCGCGATGGGCGTTGAACCGACAAAGGAAATCGCCTTCACCTTCGGATGCGTGAGCAGCGCGTCCACCACTTCGCGTCCGCCGTGAACGATGTTCAGCACGCCCTTCGGCAGTCCCGCCTTCTCCAGCAGCTTGGCGATCTTGATGGCGGTGAGCGGAACTTTTTCGCTCGGCTTGAGGACGAATGTGTTGCCGCAGGCGATGGCGATGGGATACATCCACAGCGGAACCATGGCGGGAAAGTTGAACGGCGTGATGCCGACACACACACCGAGCGGCTGGCGGATGGCTTCGCAATCAATGCCGCGCGCGATGTTCTCCAGCACCTCGCCCATGAGCAGCGAGGGCACACCGAGCGCAAACTCGACGACTTCCATGCCGCGCTTCACGTCGCCGCGCGATTCGACGAGCGTCTTGCCGTGCTCGCGCGTGTTGCTGCGGACGATGTCCTCAAAGTTTTCCTCCATCAGCATTTTGAATTTGGCGAGAATCCGCGCGCGTTCGACCGGCGGCGTTTCCATCCACGCCGGAAACGCGGCCTGCGCGGCTTCGACGGCGGCGTTTGCGTCCGCGACGTTTCCGACCGGACATTCAGAAATCACTTCGCCGATGGAAGGATTGAAAACGGGTGTGCGGGCGGTTTTGGATTCAATCCATTCGCCGCCGATGAAATTGGGACAAGGTTCAAGTGTTTTAGTCATACGTCAGTTGTTAAATTAATATTTCATCTTCAAGTGGCTTGCGAACCGATTTAATAAATAGCTGGTCGGTTGCGCCGAAAGTTTTGTAATTATTGCGAGCTTCCGTCAGAGAGAGTTTTCCATTTGGGCCACCTCTTACTTCATCGGCATCGTGATCATCTTGGCCATCATCTTCCCAAAAACAAACAGAGCAGATTTCAAAACCCGCTCGACCGCAGAGCGTCCGAAAATGGCAACACGGACAGCGATATGTCTTTTGCTTTTCGGTTGCTTCAGAAATGTTTCTAAACGGAGTCATGTGAATTTCATCCACGTTTGTTCAACGGCACAACGCTGCGTTGCGCTGGGCCGTTGTATTGCGACAGTGGGCGGATCAGCCGGTTGTCCGCGAGTTGCTCCATGATGTGCGCCGTCCAGCCGGTGATGCGCGCCATCACGAAGAACGGCGTGAACATGTCGATGTCGAAGCCCATCATGTAATAGGCCGGACCGCTCGGAAAATCGAGGTTCGGGTGAATGTTCTTCTGCTCGCGCATCGTGGTTTCGAGGATGTCCGCGATGTCGAGCCACTTCGATTGCCCGGTGAATTCCGCCATCTTGCGCGCGTATTTCTTCATCGTCGGGACGCGCGAATCGCCGTTCTTATAGACGCGATGACCGAAACCCATCACCACGCGCTTTTCGCGCAACGCGGTCAGCATCCATTCCTTCGCGCGCACCGGCTCGGCAACCTCCAGCAGCATGTGCATCACCGCCTCGTTCGCGCCGCCATGCAAAGGTCCTTTGAGCGAGGCGATGCCGCCAACCACGCCGCTGTAAATATCCGATAAACTCGAAACCACCGTGCGCGCGGTGAACGTGGACGCGTTGAACCCGTGCTCAGCGTAAAGAATCAGTGACACTTCAAACGCATGGACGACTTCCGGCGCGGGCACTTTGCCGAAAACCATGTGGAAAAAATTCTCCACGAATCCCAGATCACTGCGCGCCGGAATAAACTCCTGCCCTTTGCGCAGGCGGTAGAACGCGGCGATCATCGTGGGGATTTTCGCCATCATGCTGATGGATCGTTTCAGATTCGTAGTGGCGTCGGTTTTGTCCATCTCCACGTCCTCCGATCCGAGAAAGCTCACCGCCGTCCGTAGCACATCCATCGGATGCGCGGTGCGCGGGGATTTTTGGATCACAGCCAGCAGGTCTTTGCTGATTTCGCGCTGGCCGCGGCCGAGTGTCATGAATTCGGCGAGTTGCTTTGCCTTCGGCAGTTCGCCATGCCACATGAGCCAAGCGACTTCTTCAAAGTGACAGCTTTCGCACAATTCCTGAACCGGATAGCCGGCATAGACCAGCGAATTGATCTCCGGCATCACTTTCGAGATGCGCGTCGAGTCCACGAACACGCCGTCCAAGCCACGATGAATGATTGGTTCGTCGCTCATATTCACCTCATAACTTGAAATTGAAAATATCCTTGTCGAATTTCGCGTAATCCTCGTAGCGCAACAGTTCGTAAAGCTCCGCGCGCGTCTGCATTTTGCCTGCCACCGGCTCCTGCGTGCCTTCGCGCTTGATCGTCGCCAGTCCGTCCTCGATGGCCTTCATCGCCAGCCGCAGTGTCGTCACCGGATAAATCACGATGTTGAAGCCGAGATTGGAAAGTTGCTTGGCCGACAGCAATTTGCTTTTGCCGAACTCGGTCATGTTCGCGAGCAGCGGGAGATTGGTGGCCTTGCGAAAACATTCAAATTCACCTTCGTCCGCCAGCGCCTCGGGGAAAATCGCGTCGGCACCCGCGTCAACGTAAGCCTTGGCGCGCGCAATCGCGCCGTCCAAACCTTCGGAAGCCCGCGCATCTGTCCGCGCCATGATGAGAAAATTCTTGTCTCGCCGCGCGCCGACGGCGGCGCGAATCTTCTCCACCATCGTTTGCGTGGTGACAAGCGACTTGCCGTCGAGATGACCACAGCGTTTGGGATTCACCTGATCTTCCAGATGACAGCCGCAGAGTCCAGCGTCCTCCAAAGTTTGAATCGTGCGCGCCATGTTCAGCGGTTCGCCAAACCCGGTATCGGCGTCAATCAGCGCGGGCAAATCCGTTGCGCGGGCAATTGCGCCACCGCGAGTCGCAACTTCGGACAGCGTCGTCAGTCCGATGTCCGGCAAACCCATGTCCGCCGACAGCGCGGCTCCGGAAATGTAAACACCATCGAAGCCGTGCCGCTGAATCGCCATCGCCACGAGTGGCGAGAATGCTCCGGGAAAGCGCAGCAGTTTGCCGGACGCGAGCGCCGCGCGGAATTCCTTGCGCTTTTCGGAAACGGCTTTGGTGGCTTGGAGCATGGCTAGAAGATTCCCCGTTGGTCGCGTGTCGCGCAAGTCAGTTTGTTTGGCGGCAGCACGACATTAAGTTCGCCAATTTCCGGCGCAGAAAGTATTGGCAAGCGTTGAACCAGATTCAGGAACCGTTTTGATTCTTCGTCCGGAACCGAATCTTCCGTCAATGTCTCAAATTTACGGATATAATCGGCGCGGCCAAACGGCTTCGCGCCGAGCGGATGCGCGTTGGCCACGGCGATTTCATCTGTGAGTTTCTTGCCGTCGTTAAAAATGATATCGACGCGACCGCCAAAGGCTTTTTCCTTTGGATCAACCGAGTGATAGCGGCGTGTCCATTCGGCATCTTCACGAGTTGTGATTTTTTTCCAAAGCGCGAGGACTTCGGGGTGCTTCACGATTTCGGGGGCGTAGCTTTTGACGTGATGCCAGAAGCCGGTGTGCAGCGCGGCGGCGAAGATGAACATGATGCTGTGGTCGAGCGTTTCGCGGCTGGCGTTCGGGTCGGACTTCTGCGGGTCGTTCGCGCCCGTGCCGATAACGAAGTGCGTGTGGTGGCTCGTATGGATGACGATCTCGCGGATGGTTTTCAGGTCGGCGATCTGATGGCGCAACTTGAACGCGAGGTCAATCCACGCCTGAGCCTGATACTCGGCGGAATGTTCTTTCGTGTAGGAATCGAGAATCGCGCGGCACGGTTCGCCCGGGGTGGGCAGGGGAACATCATAGCTTGTCTCCTTGCCGCCCAACATCCAAGCAATCACGCTGTCCTCACCTTCGTAAATTGGCGACGGACTTTTTTCGCCGCGCATCGCGCGGTCAACGGCTTCAATGGCGAGTTTGCCGGCGTGCGCCGGTGCGTAGGCTTTCCAACTGGAAATCTCCCCCTTCCGCGACTGTCGCGTTGAGAAGCCGACATGCACCGCCTGCTGCACTGCCTGATAAATCGTTTCGGTGTCGAGGCCGAGCATGGCGCCGATGCCGGCGGCGGCGGAGGGACAAAGATGCGCGATGTGATCCTTCTTGTATTCATGCAGGCAGATCGCGCGGACGAGGTCCATCTGGATTTCGTAGCCCACAAGGATGCCGCGAATCAATTGTGTGCCCGTGCAACCGCATTGCTGAGCCACGGCGAGCAGCGGTGGGATGTTGTCGCCGGGATGCGAATAATCCGCCGCGAGAAACGTGTCGTGCATGTCGAGCTCGCGCACGGCCACGCCGTTCGCCCACGCGGCCCACTCACAATCGAATTGCTGCTCGCTGGCCACGCCGAACAACGCCGCCCCTTTTGTGCTCGGATGCGCGAGCGCCTGGGTCCGGGCATTGGCGACAGGGGGGCGATTGATGGCGGCAATAGCGACGGCACCGTTGTCAATGATGCGGTTGATCACCATTTCGCCAGCGAGCGGATCGATCACCGTGCTCCGGGAAGCGACCTCGGCGATTTTCCAGGCGAGCTGGTCGCTTTGGGGAAGCGCAGCTTTCGACGGCCAGACTTTGACGTGGTGTGTGATCATTCCAATTGATGTGGCAGCCAATGTGGGGGCTCCCCACTGTTCAACGAGAAGGTTTGAGCCTCCTCACGCCGGCTGCCACGAGGATAATTTTATCGAGCGAGATCGTTGGATTGTTTCACGAAATCGTTGCCGGTCCATTCGCCGTCGGCTTGAACCATTTTCCTGGCGGGTGCGGCTTCGGCGGCGGCCTTTTGTGCCGCCTTGCGTTCTGCCTGGCGTTTGACGAGGTCGGCGTGCGTGGTGAAATAGTCGAGGCTCTTGCCTTTGAAATCGGCGAGCGTCTCGAATTTGTGTTTGTCCATGAACGCGAGCAGTTCGGTGCACATGGGCTTAACGCATTCGTAACCGAACTTCATCACGCCGGTGCAGACTTGCACGGTATCCGAGCCGAGCAGGATGAATTCCGCCGCGTCGTGGCCGCTTTCGATGCCGCCGAGGCCGGAGAGCGTGCGGCCCGGGAATTCGGAGCGAATGAGCGTGGCGATTTCCATAACCATGCGGAGCGCGATGGGTTTCACCGCCCGCGAGGAGTAGCCACCGGGCGTCGTGTAACCTTCCACACTCGGTTCGGGGCGGAGCGTGTCGAGGTTCACGCCGATGACGCTGCGGATGGTGTTGATGGCGCTGATGCCCGTCGCCCCGCCGCGCAATGCGGCACGGCTCGGGTCTTCGATGTGCGTGATGTTCGGGGTCATCTTCGCCCAGACGGGTTTGTCTGTGGCAGACTTCACCCAGCCGCAAACCTCCTCGAGAATATCCGGGTCCTGGCCCATCGCCGCGCCCATCTTGCGCTCGGGCAGACCGTGGGGGCAGGAGAAGTTGAGTTCGAACCCATCCACGCCCGACGCTTCGCAGCGGGTGACCAGTTCGATCCACGCGTCCTTATTGTATTCCTCCATGATGGACGCGATGAGCACGCCGTCAGGATGCATCTGTTTGCACTTCTTGAACTCCTCCTCCCACAGCTTGAACGGCCGGTCGCTGATCAACTCAATGTTCTCCCAGCCGATGACTTCCTTGCCGTCGCTGGAATGCAGCTTGCCGTAGCGCGGCGTGACATTGACGACCTTGGACGCGTCGAGGCTGACGGTTTTGGCGATCACCGCGCCCCAGCCTTCCTTGAAGGCGCGCGAAATGACGTTGAGATTGGTTCCGGGCGGGCCGGACCCAATGATGAATGGATTCGGCAATTTAAGCCCGTCTACAGTTGTGGCTAATGTTGACATACAATTGTTCTTTGCGACTGGTTCCTTGTAACTTGTTTTTATTTTTAACTCGCTTTCGGCGCATTGGCTACAATAATTTTATACAAAAGGAAAATTAACAGCGGATATGAATTCATCGCTGAACCCGAAACGGACCGTTGCCGAGCTGAAAGAACTTCGCGCTCTTACCGGCGACGAGAATGGCGCGCAACGGGTTGCCTTCACGCCGGTGTGGGTGAAAACCCGCGCCTGGCTCCAAAGCAAACTCGCCGAGCTGCCCGCCGAAAGGCACGTCGACGCCGCCGGGAATCTCTGGACGACGTTGCGTGGCGAATCGGATAAGTGCCTGCTCATCGGCGGCCACATGGATTCCGTGCCGAACGGCGGCTGGCTTGATGGCTGCCTCAATGTCGTAGCCGGCGTCGAGATTTTGCGACGCCTCAATTCGCAATACCACGGCAGGCCGCCGGTGACGGTTCGTCTCGTAGATTGGGCCGACGAAGAAGGCGCGCGCTTTGGTAAAAGTTTATTCGGATCATCCGCCTGCTCAGGCAATCTCGACATGGACGAAGCCCGCGGCTTGGTGGACAAACAGGGAATCAAACTGCCCGACGCACTGAAAAATGTCGGCATTGATTTCGAGCGCGTGAAGGACAGTGGCAAGGAACTCAAGAACGCCGCCGCCTATCTGGAATTGCACATCGAGCAAGGTCCGGTGCTGCTCGACCTCGATCTGCCGCTCGGCGCTGTGCTCGGCACGTTTGGCGTCGAACGACACGCGATCACCTTTCACGGCCAGGCGGCGCATTCCGGCAGCACGCCGATGAATCGCCGGAAGGACGCTTTCCTGGCGGCGGCCAGGATGAGCCAGGAGATTTACAAAATCGCCGAGCGGAGCGGCAATGGCGTTTGCACCATCGGTTCCTGCACCACCAAACCGGGCATCGTCACCAGCGTCGTTGAGGAATGCCGGATCACTTTGGACCAACGGCATCTGGATTAAGCCGCGCTGGCAACCATGTTGTCGGAGGCAAAAGCCGCGAGCGAAAAATTCGCCGCGGAAGGCAAGGTCAAAGTTTCCTGGGAGCGGCTCTGGCAAATCGCCCCGCGTCCGTTCAACGACGAACTTATCGCGTTCTGCGAAGAAGCCATCCGGGAAACCTGCGGCAAGGTTCTGCGCCTCCCGAGCGGTCCGCTGCACGACGCCGCCGAGGTTGCGGCAGCGGGCGTGCCCACGGTCATGATGTTCGTGCAAAGCCTGCACGGCATCAGCCACAACAAGATCGAGGACACGAAGGAAGAGCACCTGGAGCAATGTGTGTGTGCCTTTGACAAGCTGGCGGAGAAGGCGATGATTTGGATTCAAGGAAACAAGTAATCAAGCGGTGTAGGAAATAAATTATGATCATAGGAGTGCCGAAAGAAATCAAGGAGCAGGAGTATCGCGTCGCGATGCTGCCTTCTGGAGCGTATCAACTCGTCAAACGCGGACACCAGGTGGTCGTCGAGCGCGGCGCGGGTGCGGGCACGGGGTATCCCGATGCCGAATACGAAGCCGCCGGGGCAAAACTCGTCGCCACGCACACGGAAGTGTTTGCGCAGGCTGACCTGATCGTGAAAGTCAAAGAGCCGCTTCCGAGCGAATACGGCCTGCTGCGGCGCGGACAATTACTCTTCACCTATCTGCACCTTGCCGCGAGCCGGTCGCTCACGGATGCGCTGGTAAAATCCGGCGTCACCGGCATCGCTTACGAGACCATCGAGGTCAACCGCCGCCTGCCGCTGCTCGAACCCATGAGCGAGATTGCCGGGCGCATGAGCATTCTGGTCGGCGGCTATTTTCTCGCGAAACATTTTGGCGGCAGCGGCACCTTGCTGGGTGGCGTGCCGGGCGTGTTGCCGGGCAAGGTCGTCGTCATCGGCGGCGGCGCTTCTGGCGTCAATGCCGCGCGCATGGCGCAAGGACTCGGCGCGGACGTGACCATCCTTGAAGTGGATCTGGAACGGATGCGTTTTCTCGACATCACGCTGCACACGGCGCACACGCTTTACTCGAACGAATCGCATCTGATGGAATTGATGCCGAACATTGACCTGCTCATCGGTGCGGTGCTCGTTCCCGGAGCCAAGGCACCCAAGCTCATCAGCCGCGAAATGCTCCGGCGGATGCGTCCCGGCAGCGTGCTGGTGGACATTGCGATTGACCAGGGCGGCTGCGCCGAGACGTCTCGCGCCACCACGCACCACAATCCGGTTTATGTCGAGGAAGGCGTGACGCACTACTGCGTTGCCAACATGCCCGGCGCCTATGCGCGCACCGCCACGCAGGCGCTCACGAATGTGACGCATCGCTATGTGGAACTGCTCGCCGACCTCGGCCTCGCCGAGGCTTGCCAGAAACAGCCCGCGCTCATCGGCGGCATCAACGTGATGAACGGCCATATCACCCACAAGGCGGTTGCTGATGCGCATGGCCTGAAATATTCCGAACCGCAATTATAACATGGAATTGAAAGGGAAATGCGAGGGCCAGATGGCCGGAATTCTGACGCCCGAAGCCTTAGACTTCGTGGAAAAACTCTGTCGCGAATTTGAGCCGACGCGCGCGAAGCTCCTCGCGCGCCGCGTCGAGCGGCAGAAGGAAATTGATAGCGGCGCGATGCCGGATTTTCTGGCGGCGACCAAAGCCATCCGCGATGACAAATCGTGGCGCGTCGCTTACATTCCGGCCGATTTGCAGGATCGCCGCACGGAAATCACCGGGCCGGTGGATCGCAAGATGGTCATCAACGCGCTCAACTCCGGCGCGAAAGTTTTCATGGCGGACTTTGAAGACGCCACAGCACCGACTTGGGGTAATCTCATCGAAGGTCAGGCGAATCTGCGCGACGCGGTGCGACGCACCATTTCGTTCAGAAATCCCGACGGCAAGCAATACAAGCTCAATGGAAAGACCGCCACACTGCTCGTGCGTCCGCGCGGCTGGCATTTGCCGGAGAAGCATGTGCTTGTGGACGGCGAGCCGATTTCCGGCAGCCTGTTCGACTTCGGTTTGTATTTTTTCCACAACGCCGCCGAGTTGTTGAAACGAGGCAGCGGTCCATATTTTTATCTGCCGAAGATGGAGAGCCATCTCGAGGCGCGGCTCTGGAACGACGTTTTCAATTTCGCGCAGGACACGCTGAAGATGCCGCGCGGGTCGATTCGCGCAACGGTTTTGATCGAGACGATTCTCGCGACGTTTGAGGCCGAGGAGATTCTTTTTGAATTGAAGGAACATTCGGCCGGATTGAATTGCGGGCGCTGGGATTACATTTTCAGCTTCATCAAAAAATTCCGCAACCGTTCCGGCTTCACGTTCCCCGACCGCACGCAGGTCACGATGACCTCGCCGTGCATGCGCGCGTATTGCCTGAACGTCATCAAGGTCTGTCATCGTCGCGGCGCGCACGCGATGGGCGGCATGGCAGCGCAGATTCCCATCAAGAGCGATCCGGCGGCGAACGAAGCCGCGCTCGCCCGCGTCCTCGCCGACAAGGAACGCGAAGCCGGCGACGGCCATGACGGCACTTGGGTCGCGCATCCCGGCCTCGTGCCCGTGGCGCTCCAGGCGTTCGACAAACACATGCCGACGGCGAATCAAATCTCCAAACAACGCGACGACGTGAACGTGTCCGCGAAGGATTTGTTAAGCGTCCCGACCGGCACGATCACCGAGGACGGCCTGCGCGGAAACATCCGCGTGGGCGTGCAATATCTCGAAGCCTGGCTCGGCGGAAACGGCTGCGTGCCGCTTTACAATCTGATGGAAGACGCCGCCACCGCCGAAATTTCCCGCGCGCAAATCTGGCAATGGCTGGCGCACAACGCCGCGCTCGCCGACGGTCGGAAGATCACGACGCACCTTTACGACGAAATTCTGCCGCAGGAAATGGCGCGCATCGAAAAGGAAGTCGGCAGCACGCGGTTTGCGTCCGGAAATTACGCCCGCGCCTCGAAGTTGTTCAGCGAAATGTCGAAGGCCAAAGAGTTTGCGGAGTTCTTGACGTTGCCGGCGTATGAGTTGATTGATTGAGTATGAGCAGTGCTCTGGAATTCAAATTAAATGGTAAACTGGTTCGCTTGACGGACGTTTCTCCAAACACAACGCTGCTCGAATTCCTGCGCGGCAGCGGCTTGACCGGCGCTAAGGAAGGCTGCGCCGAGGGCGATTGCGGCGCATGTTCCGTGGCCCTCATCGAGCATGACGCCAACGGCAAAGCCGCGTATCGCTCGGTGAACAGTTGCCTGATGCCGGTCTGCTTGCTAGCGGGGCGCGAGGTTGTGAGCGTGGAAGGCGTGGGCTGCTCCACGAACATGCATCCCGTGCAGCGGACGATGTCCGAAGGCTACGGGTCACAGTGCGGCTATTGCACGCCCGGCTTCATCTGCTCCATGCTCGAGGGCTACTATCGGGACGACCTCCATACGCATGAGGATCTCGACGAACAGCTCGCTGGCAACCTCTGCCGCTGCACCGGTTATCGTCCGATTCGCGAAGCCGCCATCGAGGCTTTCGCCGAACGCTTGACAAAAAACGGCAGCGATACTTTTGCTGAAAATTTAAAGAAATCTGACGCCAAACTGGGCGCGGCGGAATACAAATTCGCCGGGGAAAAATTCTTCCGCCCAACCACGCTCGTCGAGCTGCTGCGCCTTAAGAAAGAGAATCCTGACGCCCGCCTCATCGCCGGCGCTACGGAACTCGGCTTGGAAATCAGCAAGCGCTATAAAAGATTCTCGACGCTCATCTCCACCGAAGCCGTCACAGAGTTGAAGGAAATCAAGGCCACCGCCAGCGAGTGGCACATCGGCGCTGCGGTAACGCTCACGGAAATTGAAGATAAACTTGGCGAGGAATTTCCCGCGCTCGGCGACATGCTGCGCGTCTTCGGCTCACGGCAGATTCGCAATCGCGCCACGATGGGCGGCAATATCGTCACCGCCTCGCCCATCGGTGACAGCGCGCCATGCTTGCTCGCGTTCGATGCTCAGGTTGTGGTCGCGTCGGAGTCCGCCGAACGAACGTTGCCCCTCGGTGGTTTTTTTCTTGCGTATCGCAAGACCGCTCTTTGCCCGGATGAGATTTTGAAAACCATCGTCATCCCGCGCGGTATTTCTGTGGCCGGGCTGACCCGCAAAGCGGCCTGGTTCAAAGTTTCCAAGCGCCGCGAGATGGACATCAGCACCGTGGCGGGTGCGTTCGTGGTGGAAGTGGATTCACAAAACATTGTGCGCCACGTGCGCCTTGGCTACGGGGGTGTCGCGGCCATGCCGGCGCGCGCGACAAAGACGGAAGCGGCGTTGCTCGGCAAGGTTTGGAGCGCGGAAACAATTCAAAGTGTGCTGCCGGTTTTACGGACGGAGTTCACGCCCATTTCTGACGTGCGCGGCACGGCGGAATATCGCAGCGGATTGATCACGAGTTTGCTGGAGAAGTTTTTTCACCAACGTGCTGCCGACGCCCTGTCGGCAGGACAAAAAATTGATCTGCAAGCGAGACGCTGGCAACACTCTCCGCCTCACGAAAGCGCGCACAAGCACGTCACGGGCGAGGCGATGTATGTGGATGACCGGACGACCGGGATGCTGGACACTTGGCCAGTCTGCTCGCCGCACGCAAAAGCAAAGATTTTGAAACGCGACGCAACCGCCGCGCGTCAGATGCCCGGCATCAAAACTGTGTTGTTCGCGGAAGATATTCCCGGTTTGAACGACGTGGGGATGAAGCACGACGAACCGTTACTGGCGACGAACGAGGTTCTCTTCCACGGCCAGCTGGTCGCGCTGGTGGTCGGTGATTCGCAGGAAGCCTGTCGCGCCGCCGCAGAAAAAGTCTTGGTCGAATACGAACCGCTCGCGCCGATTCTTACGTTGCGCGATGCGGTGGCCAAGGGGAGTTTTCATAATGAGCCAAATTTCATTCGGCGTGGCGACACGGAGAAAAGCTTTTCCGCCGCGCCGTTGACGTTTGAAGGTGAATTCGAACTCGGCGGGCAGGAACATTTTTATCTGGAAACCAATGCAGCGCACGCGGAGCGCGGCGAGGACGGCTCGATCTTCATCGCCTCATCCACGCAACATCCGTCGGAAGTGCAGCAGGTCGTCTCGCACGTTCTGCATTTGCCAGCTAATAAAATTGTGGTGCAGATGCGGCGCATGGGCGGCGGTTTTGGCGGCAAGGAAACGCAGGCTGCCATGCCCGCCGCGCTTGCCGCGCTGGCGACGCATCACACAGGCATACCAGTGCGCGTGCGATTCAACCGCGACCAGGACATGGCGCTCACCGGCCATCGCCATCCGTTCCTTGCAAAATTCAAAGTCGGTTTTGACGCAGACGGTCTGCTGCGCGCGGCGCAAGTTCACCTTACATCCAATGGCGGCTGGTCGCAGGATTTGTCGCAGGCCGTCACCGACCGCGCAATATTCCATCTCGATAACGCGTATTACATCCCGGCTGTGGAGTTTCGCGGACAGGTGGCAAAGACAAATCTCTCGTCGAACACGGCGTTTCGCGGCTTTGGCGGTCCACAGGGAATGCTGGTCATGGAGGAAATTCTGGACCGGATCGCGCGCCGGCTCGGCCTGCCGCCGGAGGTTGTGCGCGAACGGAATCTCTACCACGGCGAAGGCCAAACCAATACCACTCATTACGGTCAGGAGCTTGAAGACAACCGTATCCAGACCGTCTGGCATGAGTTGAAAAAAACTTCCGCGCTCGAATCGCGACGCGGCGAAATTGCCAAGTGGAACGCCGCCCATCCGCACACTAAACGCGGCATCGCTATCACGCCGGTAAAGTTCGGTATCAGCTTCACGGTCACGCACCTCAATCAGGCCGGTGCGTTTGTGCTGATTTATCAGGACGGCACGGTGCAGTTGAACCACGGCGGCACGGAAATGGGGCAGGGATTGCACACGAACGTGGCAATGATCGCCGCGCAGGAACTTGGTGTGAAACTGGAGAACATCCGCGTCATGCCGACGAGCACGGACAAGGTGCCGAACACTTCTGCCACGGCGGCTTCGGCAGGCACGGATTTGAACGGCGCAGCGGCGAAGAACGCCTGCGAGATTTTACGCGCGCGGCTGGCGCCGATCGGCCAAGGTCTGCTCAAGGAGAAGCTTGGGACTGAACCGAAGCTGGAAAATATTATATTCGTTAACGGAGACGTTTTCGACCATACGCAGCCGCAATCCAAACTTTCATTCGCCGATGTCGTAAAGAACGCCTACCTGGCGCGCGTGAGTCTTTCCACCACCGGCTACTACGCCACGCCGGGGATTCATTGGGATCGCGCGGCGGGTCGCGGCAAACCGTTTCATTATTTTTCCAACGGCGCCGCGGTCACGGAAGTCGAGGTGGATGGCTTTACCGGGATGCACCGCGTCCTGCGCGCGGATATTTTGCACGACGCGGGCGATTCGGTGAACGAAGGGGTCAATCGCGGCCAGATCGAAGGCGGATTTATTCAAGGCATGGGTTGGCTCACTGCCGAGGAACTCCTGTGGAATGACAAAGGTGTTTTGCTGACGCACTCGCCCGACACTTACAAAATCCCGGCCATCGGCGATACCCCGCAAATTTTCAACGTGGCCTTGCTCAAGAACACGACGCAGAAAAGCGTTGTTCACGGCAGCAAGGCCGTGGGCGAACCGCCGCTCATGCTGGCGATTTCCGTGCGCGAGGCGATACGTGATGCGGTGGCGGCGTTTGGCTCGGGCAAGGGTGAAGTCGCGCTTGCATCGCCCGCGACGGGTGAGGCGATCTGGATGGCGATCCAAAAACGGCGCGAGCTAAACGGAAAAGAATTGACGAGGCCGGATCTGGTCGCAACTAA
>Ga0114951_10003200_pt1 | contig 17217 bp, 11 predicted proteins | sample AM7aDNAmetaG_FD_88677 | JGI IMG/M metagenome (GOLD analysis project Ga0114951, IMG submission 88677) | Freshwater microbial communities from Finland to study Microbial Dark Matter (Phase II) - AM7a DNA metaG | ecosystem: Environmental > Aquatic > Freshwater > Lake | place: Finland: Lake Alinen...
ACTCACAAGACCCTGCGCGGGCCAAGGGCCGGGTTCATTGTCGGAAAGAAGGACTTTGGTCCAAAGATTGATTCAGCCACTTTCCCGCGCATGCAGGGAGGTCCCTTGATGCATGTGGTAGCAGCCAAAGCCGTTTGCTTTCTGGAGGCTTTACAGCCGGAGTTTGTGAAATATCAGCAGGCTATTCTGGATAATGCACTGGTTATGGCCGTGGAGTTGGAAAAAGCTGGCCTTCGCTTGATTTCTGGTGGAACCGATAATCATATGTTACTGGTGGATTTAACCCCCATAGGTGTAACTGGATTAGACGCTCAACTGGCTCTTGAATCGGTAGGCATTATAGCTAACCGCAATGCCATCCCCTTTGATCCCCGGCCGGTTAAAATCACCAGTGGAATGCGTTTTGGAACGCCGGCGGTAACTTCCCGCGGAATGGGCAAAGAAGAAATGAAAACCCTGGCGGGATGGATAGTTAAAGTGCTCACCAGCCTGGGCGACCATAACACTCAGAAGCAGATCAGCGATGAAGTGAAACAGTTTTGCAGTCGTTTTCCTGTACCGGGCATAGATTATTAGGTATATCCGTTTCTTTTTAACCACTGAAGGCCTTTCTGGGTATCGCTGGCCACCCGGGCCTTTTCAGAGATTTTAATGCGGAACTTAAAACACCAGTAGGTAAATTGTTTCATTTCGGTCAAGCTGCTGTTGGAAAGTAAATGGTAGTGTTTTTCTTTTCTGAACTGCTTTAGCAAGGTGGAGTAAGATTCGTCATATACCCTGGAAAAGACTTCTTCATCTTCAACTACATCATTTTTCCAGAAGTTAGCGTGCCTTTCTTTGCGCACCTCTTCACGGACGGCCTGAATCAGGGCCTCTTCCACTGTTACCCCATAGAAGAAGTTTAGATACTTGTGATATTTGGCCTCACCCATAAGAAGCTTGTATTGGTCGGCGCTCAACAGCAAGGGTGGTTTGCCATGAAATAGCAGGTCGTTTTTTGGCTGGTCAGGCACCAAGCCCCCTACCGTGTCGCAGAGACGCTCAGCTAAAAGCAGCCAATCGAAAGCTTCTCCCTGTATCAGGTATTGATAGGTGCGTTCTAAAACGACCTCGGTTTCGCTGGTCCACAAACCAATGGTCTCCAGCAGGGCCAGATACCAGTGTTTACCAGATGCCAGCTCAGTCTGAAAATGGCGGATCGCTATTTCAGCATTACCGACCGGAGGCATTTCTTGTTTTAGGGTGTTCTGAGTACAATCATCCATTATATCTATTTTAATAAGACCGGTCTCAGGAATCAACTGTCTTTTAGCATAAAGAAAGATAAGGTTTGCACAAGAAAGTGATATGCGTGTTTTCCGGAGTCGGTTAGCGTTTCAGAGCAGTTAAAAATTGGTCAGCCGGCAGGGTATTTAATATATCTTTGGCTTCACACCAGCCTCGCCTTGCCATCCCTACTCCAAAACGCATGAACTTGAAATGTTCCGGGTGATGGGAGTCTGTAGCAATTACCAATTTCACGCCCGTCTGTCTGGCCTTATAAATGTGGGTGTCTTTTAAGTCTAACCGGCTGGGCATAGCATTGATTTCCAGAGCGGTATTATGCTCCAGGGCTGCTTTAAAGATAGCTTCAATGTCCAAATCCACCGGTTCCCTTTGGCCCAACAGACGGCAGGTAGGATGGCCAAGAATGTCTACATGCGGATTATGGATGGCGGATAAAATACGCCGGGTCATTTGCTCTATCCCTTGATTCAGGCCGGAATGGACGGAGGCCACTACCACATCCAGTTCGGCCAGCACTTCGTCAGGCACATCCAGAGTCCCGTTGGCCCGAATATCAACTTCTATCCCGCTCAGGATCCGGATATCCGGATTTTTCATGTTTAACTCGTCTATTAGTTTTGCTTGTTGATGGAGCCGGTCAATATCTAGTCCGCCGGCAATTCCCAATCCCGGTGAATGATCAGTTATGGCAATATACTGGTAGCCTCTTTCACGAGCGGCGCCAAGCATTGTTTCAAGTGACCCTGCCCCGTCGCTCCAGTCGCTGTGTACATGCAGGTCGCCTTTGATGTCGGCTAATTCGATCAGATGGGGCAGAAGGTTTTTTTCGGCCAGGCTTATTTCAGGCTGTCCTTCGCGTATTTCCGGCGGAATAAAGTGGAGACCTTGTCTTTTATAAAAAGATTCTTCTGTGGAAAACTTTTCTATCTCTCCGCCTGGCAAATTGACGATGCCGTATTCCGAGAGGCTTAATCCAAGTCGTTCCGCCCGGGTACGCAAGTCGATATTATGCTGCTGGCTGCCGGTAAAATACTGTAAAGCCGAACCGAAAGAGTCATTCTCGACCATGCGCAAGTCCACTTGCAAACCGTTAAAAATGATCACGCTGGCTTTTGTGCGGTCAATTTCCTGAATCTCTTTAATGACTGGCAGGCTGGTGAACGTTTTTAAAGCGGTCTCCGGATCATCCGCTGTTCCGACTAAATCGATGTCTCCAATGGTATCTTTGAAGCGGCGCAAACTACCGGCCAGGCTCAATTGTTTCAATCCGGGGATTGATCTCATCTCCTCCATCAATGCTTCGGCAATCGGTAAAGCAGTCCCCAGCGGAACTCGCTGTTCGCTCTTTATTTTGCGGTAGGCCTTGATCTGGCGTAGGATATTGTGGGCGGTTTTTTCACCCATTCTGGGCAGAGCGGCCACTTTGCCGTCTTCGATGGCTTTTTCCAGGTCGTCTACATGGGAAATACCCAATTCTTTTGTCAGAAGAAGGGCAGTTCGCGGCCCGATGCCGGGTACTTCCATAAGGACGTTGATTCCTGGTGGAAATTCGGCTTTCAGCTTTTCATAATAGTCCAGACGTCCCGTGCTCACCAGTTCGGTTAGCTTTTTAGAGATAGCTTCGCCTACACCCGGGATTTCTTGCAAACGGCCTTCAGCCACCAGCTTGTCTACGTCTTCAGCCAGAGACTCAATGGAACGGGCGGCTTTCTGGTAAGCTCTGGACTTGAAGAAGCTTTCGCTTTTCAATTCCAGCAATACCGCGATATTTTCCAGGATTTCTATTATCTCAGCGTTTTTCATGATTTAAAAACCAAATGCGATAATATTTATCTTGTTTTCATATTATCGCATTTCAGGAACTATAGCTTGAATATAATCACGGTTTACATATCATGTGTTAAATCTGATTCACTATCAAAATTACTTGCCGCAGCAGTGTTTATATTTTTTACCGCTGCCACAGACACAGGGATCATTGCGGCCTACTTTTTGCCCGGCTACCCTTGGGACATTTTTGCTGGCTTGATTGGTGGCCCCGGCAGCCCGCGAGATCGGCGTGGAGATCTTTTTATCTTCTTCACGTCGGATGTTGACATGGAATATCATGCGGGCCACTTCCTGGCTTATGGTACTTTTCAGGATCCCGAATTTCTCATGTCCAAGGTTTTTGTAGGCATCCACGGCCTTGACCTGGCGAAGGGTCTGCCAATTAGCCGCCTGCCGCATATTTTCCATTTCTGTCAGGTGTTCCACCCATAATTCGTCGATGATTCTGAGCATGACCAGTCGTTCCAACAGGCGCATGTCTTTAGACCCGATCGCGTTTTCTTTTTCGTCATAGGCGGTTCGTACTGCTTCTCCTATTTGCCTTTCGATATCACCTGGATTTAGCTCTGCCAGTTTAGCGGCTTTAAGATCTTTAGGAACTGGAAAGAAGGCGTTAAGAGCGGCTATCAGTCCTTCAACATTCCATTCATCGTTTGGACGGTTCCCAATGTTTTCTGAGATCGCTTTTTTTACTTCTTCATTAAGCATGCGTAAGATATTAGCCTTGAGATCTGCACCGCTGAGGACTTTTTTCCTCTCTGAATAGATCAACTCACGGTGTTTATTAACCACATCGTCATATTCTACCAGGTGCTTCCGGATATCGAAGTGGTAACCTTCAACTTTGACTTGAGAGCCTTCAATGGACTTGCTGACCATGGCGTTTTCAATCGGAATGGCGGGGTCCATACCGACCCAATTTAAAACACTTTTAATGCGGTCGCCGCCGAAACGGCGCATGATATCGTCATCCAGCGCCACATAAAAACGGCTGCCGCCCGGATCACCCTGTCGGCCGCTTCTACCGCGGAGTTGATTATCGATACGGCGAGCTTCATGGCGCTCGGTGCCTATAACATGTAAACCGCCCAGATCTATGACTTTGTTATGCCGGTTTTCCCACTCCTGGCGGGCTTTCACAAACTCGCCATTTTCGGTAAAATCTTCTGCCTTAGGTTCGCGACCGCCCAATACTATATCCACGCCGCGTCCTGCCATATTGGTTGCCACCGTGACAGTGTCTGGTTTGCCGGCATCGGCGATAACCTGGGCTTCTTTTTCATGATTTTTGGCGTTTAGAATATTGAAGCTAACACCTTTTCTTTTCAGTAGATCTCCCAACCGTTCGGATTTTTCAATTGAAACTGTACCCACCAGGATAGGTTGCCCTTTTTTACTGACTTCCTGGATTTCCTGTATAACAGCATTATATTTAGCCTCTTCGTCCCGGTAAATACGGTCGCTGTGATCTTTCCTCAGGTTGGGCTTATTGGTGGGTATAACCACCACATCCAGTTTATAGATTTTATGGAATTCTTCTGCTTCAGTGACCGCCGTGCCTGTCATGCCTGCCAGTTTATCGTACATGCGGAAATAGTTCTGTATTGTGATAGTGGCATATGTCAGGCTTTCTCTCTGGACCTTGACTCCTTCCTTGGCCTCGATAGCCTGGTGCAGGCCTTCGGAAAAACGCCTGCCCAGCATCAACCGGCCTGTAAATTCATCTACAATAATGACCTCACCGTCATCGTTGACCACGTAATCACGGTCTTTTCTATAGAGAGAGTGGGCCTGCATGGATTTCCGGAATATTGATAGAATATCTTGCTGCTTTTTGGTGTCCTCAAACCCTTGAGTGTCGTATTCGCTCTGGTTTTCGCCTCCAAATAGAGCGTCAGAATGCATGCCGAAAGCCCTGGCAAGTTTTTCCTGTCCGTGTGGTGTTTCTTTGACCGTATGATTTTTTTCATAAGCAATATAATCGAACTCGTTGCCGCTCTCAATCTGTTCTTCAGCCTCTTTATCGGCTGCAGTAACCGGTTCATAAGGCATCAGCTTGACCTTCATGCGGTTGACGACATTATTCACGGCTTTGTACAGATCGCCTGCCTCTTCGGCCACTCCGCTGATAATCAATGGGGTTCGGGCTTCATCGATCAGCAGGTTGTCTACCTCGTCAACGATGCCGAAATTAAGGGGCCGCTGCACACATTGATTAAGGTCAATCACCATGTTATCCCGCAGATAGTCAAAACCGAATTCAGAGCTGGTGCCGTAAGTGATATCCGCTTTGTAGGCTTCCTGGCGTGGAACCGTTTTAAAATGCTTCCATGTTCTATCGCCTGAGTCATGAGACGGATCGTAGATACGAGAAGGGGTGTGTTCGTCTGGCGTTTGTTGGGGATAAATCGAAGCTACACTGACTCCCAGGGCGTTATAGATCGGGGCCATCCAGTACGGGTCGCGCCGTGCCAGGTAGTCGTTGACGGTTATAAGGTGGGACCCGCGTCCGCTCAAAGCATTTAGATACAGAGGGCAAGTGGCCACCAGAGTTTTACCTTCGCCGGTTTTCATCTCGGAGATCTTGCCATGATGAAGGACGATGCCGCCTATCAATTGTACATCGAAATGACGCTGGTGGATCGTGCGTCTGGCAGCCTCTCTTACAGCGGCGAAAGCCTCCGGAAGGATATCATTCAGGATTTGTTTTTCTGTTTCTTTGAGGTTTTTCTCGCTCTTTTCAACTTCTTTTTTGAGGTCTTCACACTCATGCGACAGTTCATCCCTCTGAATGGAATTAAGATCATCCAATTCGCATTTACGTTTTTCGCTTAATTCGAGGCTGGCTTTTTCCAGTTCTTTCCGCGCCCCTGCGCAGGCCTGACTGATGCGGTCCTTGAATTCCTGGGTTTTGGCCTTCAACTCAGCATCGCTGAGGCGCTCAAAATCAGGCTCCAGAGCATTTATTTTTACTATTATCGGTTTAATGCGCTCAACTTCTCTGTCATTGGAGTCCATTAAACCGCTGAACAATTTTTTAAACATTCTCGTCACCTTCTAGAAGTTGCCTGGCCTGTTCGGCCAGGGAATGGGGTACCATTACACGATATTCCCCTAATCCATCCATAACAAAAACATGCACCGACGGCGCCGCGGTAGAGATCAACATGGCAGGAATAGCATAACTCTCAAGTTTGGCTTTGATGATCTGGGCTTCGGCTTCACCATGGGCTAAAAATACTTCCTCTGGTTTCACTTCTGTGCGACCCATCTTTCCCTCTATTCAAACATGGCGCCGATAGACATACCGGTATGGATACGATGAATGGCTTCGCCCAGCAGAGGCGCCATTGATATCACTTTTATTTTATCCAGCTTTTTATCAGGGCCAAGCGGAATGGTGTCAGTTACTACGACCTCTTTGACTGGACTGCCTTCTATTCTTTTGATGGCAGGACCTGAGAAAACAGGATGAGTACAGCAGGAGTAGACGCCCTGGACGCCGCGCTCGATTAAGGTATTGACCACGTTGACCAGTGAACCGGCGGTATCTATTTCATCATCCAGAATAAGAGCCATCTTGCCTGTAACTTCTCCGATCACGTTGAGAGTTTCAGTGCGGTCGGCATTACCTAAACGTCTTTTTTCCATAATGGCCAGAGGCGCATTCAGTTTTTCAGCCAGGTCTCTGGCTCTTTTTGAGATACCTATATCGGAAGCTACCACCACCAGATTGTCGTTGAGTTTCTTTTCTGAAAAATAATGGGCCAATACATTTAAGGCGGTCAGTTCATCTACAGGGATATTAAAAAAGCCCTGAATCTGAGGGGCATGCAGATCTACTGTTAAGAGCCGGTTAGCTCCAGCCACGGTCAGCAGGTCGGCCATTAAGCGGGCGGTGATAGGGACGCGCGGCTGGTCTTTTTTATCTGTGCGTCCGTAGCCATAATAGGGTATCACAGCAGTAATCCGGCCGGCAGAGGCTCTCTTGAAAGCATCTATCATTATCAATAACTCAACCAGGCTATTATTAACCGGTACGCAAATCGGTTGAACTACAAAAATATCCCTTTCACGCACGTTTTCCAGAATGCGAACAAAAGTGTTGCCATTGGTAAACTGGAATACTTCACTCTTACCCAGCGGAATTTCAAGATAATCGACAATAGCCTGTGCCAGAGCAGGGTTAGCATTGCCGCTAAATACTTTTAATTCTTCCATCCGTAATCTCCCTCTTAATTAACTAGGATCTCGCGATACTAAAACTACCAATCTATTATAGCACTAACTTTGAGACGACTCACTTTGGCGATTGTTCAGGGTTGATAAGAAAAAGCGGACTTGAGACAAAGCTAACCCCCTCCCGATGGAGGGGGTTAGCTTAAGTAACCTGAGAAACTATTTAAAACGGGATAATTGCTGCTGAAGCCGTTCCATTTTATCCTTACTGCTTGCCAGCCTATCCCGTTCCTTCTGGACAACAACCGGAGGGGCTTTGCTGGTAAAAGCAGCATCATTCAAACGCACTTCAAGTCGATCGACATTTGTTTTTACTTCTTCCAGTTCCTTTTGCAGTCGGATTTTTTCGACTTCCATGTCCACCATGCTGGTGAGAGGGATAACTACTTCAGTCTCTTTTAATACCAGAACCAGGTCATTATCGTCAGACTTACCCGGATGATGGGAATTATACAGATTGAGGGGATTGGTTTGAGTCATGGTCTGTATAGTCTGGTAATAGCCATTTAAAGAGTTAGCCAGGTCGCCGGCATAGACATGTGCCTCGATTGATTTATTGTTCTCCACTTTGTGCTCTGCCCTGGTGTTGCGGATGACGTGAATAATTTCAATGACAGTCTCGATAATATGCTCTGCCTCCGGATCTAAACTATTCACATCGCCGGCCGGATAAGGCGCAATCATGATAGACTCAGGGTTGTTAACATTAGATGGTAGTTTTTGCTTAAGGGTTTGCCATAGTTCCTCTGTAATAAAGGGCATGAACGGGTGCAGCAATCGCAGAGAGGTTTCAAGAGTATGCACCAGCACCGGCAGCGGTGAAATTGCTTTATCATCTTTAAGTCTTATCTTGGCAATTTCTATATACCAATCGCAAAATTCGCTCCACATGAATTCATAAATCTGCCTCTGGGCTTCACCGAATTGAAAATCCTGCATTAACTGGGTCGCGCTGATGGTCGTGCGATTCAAACGGCTTAATATCCAGCGGTCCTCTACCGTGAGGCGGTCGGCACGCAGCGATAAGTCCTTTTGATTGCCTTCCAGGCTCTTGATAACAAAACGAGAAGCGTTCCATAATTTATTAGAAAAGTTACGACTGGACTCCAACCGGCTGGCGGCCATCTTCATATCGTTGCCAGGTGATGTGCCGGTGGAAAGAGCGAAACGTAAAGCATCTGTGCCGTACTCTTTAATTGCATCCAGAGGATTGAGTACGTTGCCCTTAACCTTGCTCATTTTTTCGCCTTTTTCATCGCGCACCAAACCGTGCAGATAAACAGTATGGAAGGGAACATCGCCCATATTTTCGATACCCATCATTATCATGCGGGCTACCCAGTGGAAAATAATATCGTAACCGGTTTCCATAACCGCTGTGGGATAGAAATATTTTAAGTCTTCTGTCTGATTAGGCCAACCCAGAGTGCAGTGCGGCCACAGTCCTGAACTAAACCAGGTATCGAGAACATCCTTGTCCTGCTCGATCTTTTTTGAGCCGCAGCGGCAAGCCGATGGGTCATCGATACTGACGATCATTTCTCCACAGTCCTGACAATACCAGACAGGAATGCGGTGTCCCCACCATAGCTGGCGACTGATACACCAATCGCGGATATTCTCCATCCAGTTCAGGTAAACCTTCTCAAAACGGTCCGGGATTATCTTTATACGCCCGTCTTTTACCACTTCAATGGCCGGTTTGGCCAGCGGAGTCATTTTCACAAACCATTGTTTACTGGCCAGGGGTTCGATAATGGTTTGGCAGCGCTGGCAGTGGCCGACAGCATGGGAATAATCCACAATCTTATCCAGCAAGCCCAGGTTTTGCAAGTCTTCAACTATTTTCTGACGGGCTGCAAATCTATCCAACCCTTTATAAGGACCGGCATTGTCATTAAGGGTAGCATCGTTGTTCATGATGTTGATGTTGGCTAGTTTATGGCGCTGCCCAATTTCAAAATCCAGGGGGTCATGGGCCGGAGTCACTTTCACTGCACCTGTACCAAAAGCCAGATCGATGGCTTCATCGGCTACGATGGGAATCGTACGGTTTATGAGGGGCAAAATTAGTTTTTTACCTACCCATGCTGTAAATCTTTCGTCTCCAGGATTCACCGCTACCGCAGTATCCCCCAGCATAGTCTCGGGACGTGTGGTAGCCACAGTGATGTAGTCTTGACCGTTTTCCAGTGGATAGCGAATATACCAGAGATGTCCAGATTGGTCTTTGTGTTCAACTTCCAGATCAGATAGCACTGTTGAACAGCGTGGACACCAGTTAGTTATTCTTTCTCCTCTATAAATCAGTCCTTTTTGATAAAGGCGGTAGAAAGTTGTTCTGACAGCCAGACTGGGCCCAGGATCGAGAGTATAGGCTTCGCGGCTCCAATCGCAGGAAACCCCCAATTTTTTATGCTGGTTAGTGATCGAAGCCCTGGCCTTAGCCGCCCACTCTTTCATGCGCAGGTCGAATTTTTCCCGGCCGAGTTCATAACGCGTCAATTTCTCTTTAGCAAGCATTCTTTCAACAACCACCTGGGCGGCTATTCCGGAGTGATCCACCCCCGGAATCCAGAGAGATGGATCGCCCATCATGCGGTGCCAGCGGATCATAATGTCTTCCAGGGTGGCAGTTAAAGCGTGACCTACATGAAGTTCTCCAGTAACGTTGGGAGGCGGCATTATAATTGTGAAGGGTTTTTTAGCCGGATCAATTTTGGGTTTAAAATAACCCTTCTCCATCCAGAACTGATACCATTTATCTTCGACTTTGGATGGGTCATAGGCCTTGGACATTTCAGATTGAAGCGAAATATCGTCTGACATTTTAATTCCTTTTTATTAAAATCAAAACCTTAAATATTCTAATACAATTCCCAGGCGGACAGCCTGCCTCAAAAAGAAGGGGGGCTTAGCCCCCTTATAAAATTGCTATTAAGCTTTCAGGGGTAGTTTCAAGTTTTGGGTTGGGCGCTCATCAGTCTACAGACTCTATCCAATATCCTGTCGGCGACTTCTCGTTTGCTCATTACCGGCAGGCTTTCAGGCATTCCGTCCTGGCCAATAAGGACCACTTTATTAGTATCTGAGCCGAATCCGCTGTGCTCTTCTGTTATATCGTTGGCTACTATCAAGTCCAGTCTTTTCTTTTCCACCTTGATACGCGCATTAGAAATCAGGTCCTGGCTTTCGGCAGCGAAACCTATCTTTAAAAAATTGCCTTTAACTTCAGCCAAAATGTCCGGAGTATGCATTAGCTTCAAACTCAATTCGCCGCTTTCCTTCTTTATCTTTGCCGAGGCTACCTCTGCTACCTGATAATCTGCGACTGCAGCAGCCATGATTAAAGCCTGTGAGTTAGCAACCGCGTTTTCTACTTCCGTTTTCATCTGGACGGCTGTTTCAACCGTTATAATGCGAATACCAACCGGTTTGGAAAGGGCGGTAGGGGCAGTGATTAAAATTACTTCAGCGCCCCGGTCACGGGCGGCTTCAGCAAGAGCATATCCCATTTTCCCAGAAGACCGGTTGCTGATGATTCTTACCGGGTCAATGGGTTCCTGCGTACCGCCAGCGGTGACCACGATGCGTTTGCCAGCCAGATCCCCATTTTGGCCTAAGACCATTTTAATATGGCCGACAATCACCTCCGTATCCGGAAAACGGCCGGGGCCGTATCCTCCGGAAGCCAGGCGTCCTATCGCTGGTTCGACTATATGAAACCCCCTTTTTACCAGTTTGGCCGTGTTATCACGTGTGACCGGATTTTCCCACATAGCGGTGTGCATAGCCGGGGCGATAACTACCGGCGAATCGGTTGCCAGAACAGAAGTAGTCAACATATCATCGGCCATGCCCATAGCGATTTTGGCCATCACATTGGCGGTGGCCGGGGCTATCACAACTATATCTGCTATTTCAGACAAAGCGATATGGTTAATACGGTGCTCGGCATCTGTCTTAAACATATCCGTAATCACAGAATTGGAAGTAATGGCCTCAAAAGTCAGAGGTGTCACAAACTCCAGGGCGTTTTTGGTCATGATAACCCTGACTTTAGCTCCAGCCTGGACGAGTTTGCTGGCCAGGTCGGCCGCCTTATAAACAGCTATACCGCCGGTAACACCCAGAACGATAGTTTTCCCTGTTAACATAGACGCTTCCTTAATCGGTCTTATTGAGATCGTAGACCATCCTTAAACCCTCGAATATCAGGTTTGGATTGACTACGTCGATTACACTGGTTTCATGGGCAAAAATATCGGTATAACCGCCAGTAAGAATTACACGAGCTTTTTCCGGTAATTCTTTCTGAATGCGGGCAATCATCCCTTCGATCAGGCCCACATAGCCGAACACAATACCGGACTGCATAGCTGATATAGTGTTGGTACCTATGGCCTTAGAGGGGCGCATTAACTTAACTCGGGGCAGCATGGCTGTGCGGGAAAAGAGGGCCTCCGCACCGGTTTGAAGACCAGGTGCTATGGCTCCCCCTGTATATTCTCCGGCTTTAGATACTGTATCGAAAGTGGTAGCTGTGCCCATGTCTACGATTATCAACGGGCCTCCGTACAAATGATAGGCGCCAGCGCTGTGAACGATGCGGTCCGGTCCTACCTCACGCGGATTGTCCATGCGAATTTTCATACCTGTTTTGGTGCCTGCGCCGACTACCATAATTTTGGTATTAAAATGACGGACGAAGAGGTCTTCCAATGTAGCGACCAAGGGCGGTACTACTGAACACAGGCATACATCGGTGATATCAGAAGTAGATAGTCCGGCTTCGTGAAGCAGGGGGAACATTAAGGCCGCATATTCATCTGGCATTCGGCTTATACTGGTCGCCATACGCCATGTCACACGCAATTCGGTTTTATCGAAGACGCCCAGTCCCATACCGGTATTGCCAACATCTACTGCCAGAAGCATAGTTCACCTCATAGATATTGTAAGTTAAACCTCTTTAAGTTGTCTAATAGAGAGAGGTAAAGCCTGTAATAGATCGGAGGCCACCATGCCTGCGTCACCCAGTTCAGCCTTTACCAGTTCCCCGGCCAGGCCATGTATGTAAACTCCGCAAATGGATGCGTCAAAGCATGAGAGTCCCTGGGCTTTAAAACCTGCAACTGCTCCGGCTAAAACGTCGCCTGTTCCAGCTGAAGCCAGTCCTGCGTTGGCAAAAGGACTGATTCTCACTCTCCCATCCGGGGCAGCAATAACAGTATAGGCACCTTTCAGGATGACAGTTTTATTCCATTTAGCGGAGCATTCTTTAGTGATCTCGATACGGTTGGATTGTATTTCGCCAATGGATTTTCCTGTTAACCTGGCCATCTCACCGGCGTGGGGTGTCAGTATAGCATCATCTTCAAAATGCTCCCACCATTCTTCTGTTCGTGGCAGAGCGTTGATCCCATCCGCATCCAGAACAACAGCTGGGTGTTTGACTGGGCGATCGAATAAAATATTGTGTACCAGATCAGTAACGGTCTGGTTTTGCCCGATTCCACAGCCCATAAGCAGAACATCATATTGTGGCAATTGTTGATGCAGGATATTGACGGCTTCTGAAGAGGGTAGTCCATGTCCTGTTTCGGGTAGTGGGATAAAGATTACTTCAGTTAATTTAGAAGCTAAAATAGGCAACAGGCTTTGGGCAACGGCCAGAGAAGTCAAACCGGCCCCCACCCTGATCGCCCCGCTGCAGGCTAGATAAGCTGCTCCCAGGTAATTGATAGAACCGGTGATAGCGATCACCCTGCCCCAGTTGCCTTTATGTGAGTATGGTTGACGATGAGGCAGAGAGACTGATACGGCTGAGTCGGTAAGCAGTTCGATTTTAACATGATCCACCAGTTGGGACGGGATTCCGATATCTACTACACGGATCAAACCTGCTTTTTCTAAACCTGGATGGTTAAAAAGACCGTACTTGGGAAATCCCAAGGTAATGGTGCAATCCACACTGGGAGTAGAATGATCAACCGCGCCGGTATCTGCGTTCAGGCCAGAAGGGAGGTCAAGCGCAAAAAGATGCAACCCGCGTGTTTGCTGCCTGGCGTTATGAATACCTTTGAGTACACGGGCAAAAGCTCCTTCAATATTGCGATTTTTACCCGTTCCGAAGACTGCATCTACCACGACTGTAGCTTCGGATAGCCATTCCTCGAATTTGCTCAGATTGGTATCGTTGTCAATTTCGCTGTAATGAATGCCGCGCTTTTTTATTTGTTCAAGGTTAACATCATTAGATAGACGCTTTTTGCACAAATAGACTTTGATTTTGTCTACACCCCAATCAAAAAGGTACCTGGCAGCCACCAGTCCATCTCCGCCGTTATTGCCGGGTCCGATCAAAATCAGAATATTATGATTCTTAAGACTGCCCAACTGTTGCCGGATTTCTTCAGCAACCGCTTTCCCAGCCTGCTCCATTAATCGTTCTATGGTAATACCGAAGCGGGCTGAATCACGTTCAGCGTTTTGCATCTGGTTTACATTCAAAATCTTCATAAATTTACCATGCACATTATTGCAGTATGAAGTTTAACAGTTACAAAGATAGGGGTCAATAGGATGTAAGGAAACAGATAATTTAACGTAAAAAAGTAAATGGCCTATTAGATTGAGGATTATGGTCTGAAATCCCCATATTTTGTTTTTCATGAGTATAATATAAGTAATAAATGGGAATCTTGTTATAAGGCTGTGCAAATAAGGGAACTTTATTCAAATAAGATAAATATATACGGAAATAATAGAAAATGGAGGCGAGTAATTATGAAAGGTGATTTCAGGGTACATGAGGTTTTAAACTCACTGTTGGCAGATGAACTCACTGCGGTTAATCAGTACATGGTACATGCCGAAATGTGTGACAACTGGGGCTATAGCAAGCTTTCAAAATCAATTGAGAAGCGAGCAATCGATGAGATGAAACATGCGGAAAAACTGATCGGTCGCATTATTTTCCTGGAAGGGATTCCTATTGTGAGCAAGTTGAACGATGTCCATATCGGGTCCGATGTAACCAAAATGTACGAAAGGGATCACAATGCCGAAGAAGGAGCCATTAAAAGCTATAACGCTGGTATAGTTGTCTGCGGGGAAGCTAAAGATTTTGCCACCCGTGAAATCCTGGAAGACATTCTCAAAGATGAGGATGCCCATATTGACACCATCGAAACAATTGAGGATGAAATAGGGCACATGGGCATCCAGGTTTTTCTTTCAACCCAGTTGGGTTAACATAAAGATCAAAAAATAGCTGACATTAAAAGAGTCTATCCCTTTTTATGTCACTTTGAGGTGTAACTGCTTTAATATCCAGTCTTTTTTTTAATCGCTGACCATATCGCATAATATTAAACATCCAGCTTTCGCATCCATCTTTAAACAATTGCAGAAATCGGTTGAAATGTGTTAGGATGTTTTAAAATTTGATTATAGTTAGACAGATTAAAAAACTCGGATTTATATTTGGCGGAGAATAACCGCGATTTCTTTAATAGAGGAGGATAACGTGTCTGATCTGAATAACGGGCAAAAAGAATTGAAATTCAATAGAAAGACTGTCAGAGATATCGATATTAATGGTAAACGGGTTCTTTTAAGGGTAGATTACAATGTGCCTACTGACAATAATGGAGCCATCAGTGATGACAGTCGCATCCGCGCGAGTGTGCCTACCATCCAATACTTACTGGATCGCAAGGCCAAAGTGATCCTGTGCTCTCATTTTGGGCGACCAAAGGGTAAGGTTGTGGAATCCATGAGGTTAGTTCGTGTGGGTCAGAGATTGTCTGAACTTTTAAAGAAGCCTGTAACAACTCTAAAGGATTGCGTAGGACCTGAAATTGAGAGTGTCGTTTTTTCTATGCAAGCTGGGGAAGTAGTTTTATTGGAAAACCTGCGGTTTCATCCTGAAGAGGAAGCCAATGATCCTGTGTTCGCCCGCTCCCTGGCCAAACTGGGAGAGGTCTACGTGGACGATGCCTTCGGTGCGAGCCATCGAGCTCATGCCTCTATCACCGGTGTGGCTTCATACCTGCCAGCCGTGGCTGGTTTTCTGATGGAAAAAGAATTGAATTTCATGGGTAATCTGCTGGTTAATCCGGCTCATCCTTTCGTGGCCTTAATGGGCGGAGCTAAAGTCAGCGATAAAATCGGGGTGATTCAAAATATAGTCGATAAAATCGAAGCTCTGTTGATTGGCGGTGGTATGGCTGCTAATTTTCTTAAAGCACAAGGAATAGATGTTGGAGCTTCCGCTCTGGAAGAAGATAAACTGGATTATACTCGTGAGATGATTAAGAAAGGCCAGGAAAAGGGAGTTCGATTTATTTTACCCGTAGACGTGGTAGCGGCTGAAAAAATTGGGGCTGGAGTTGCCAGCAAAGTAGTTGGAGTAAAAAACATTCCGGCCGGTTGGGTTATTGCTGATATCGGACCTGAAACTGTAAAGTTGTTTGTGAAAGAGATTCAAGCCGCCAAAACTATTTTCTGGAATGGTCCTATGGGCGTGTTTGAAATCGAAGCCTTCTCTAACGGAACTCGCAACGTCGCTCAAGCGATGGCCGATAGCCATGGAACTACGGTGGTAGGCGGCGGATCAACCACTGAATCTGTGGAAGATATGAAACTGTCTACATGGATGACACACGTTTCCACAGGTGGAGGGGCATCTTTAGAATTACTGGAAGGTTTGCAACTGCCTGGTATTGCCGTTTTGCTCCCCAAGTAGATTCAAATAAAAATGACGTTCAATAACACTGCAAGCAAATTCAGCTGCAGTGTTATTTTTCAAAACATATTATTATCAAAGGGTGCGGAGTGAATTATGCCATTATTGAAACAATGGAAACAGCATTCCAAGATTGTCTGTACGATGGGCCCTGGTCTCAACGACAGGCTAATTGAAAACCTGATTCGGGCAGGGATGGACGTAGCCAGACTCAATCTTTCCCACGGCACAATAGGAGAGCATGCCGGTTATATTAGGATAGTGCGGGAATTGGCTAGCAAATTGAGCCACACCGTTGCAATTCTAATTGATCTGCCAGGGCCCAAATATCGCATCGGTGAATTGAAAACGCCTTCCATTACTCTTAAAAAGGGTTTTCAAGTTACTTTAACAAAACAGCGTATTCCCGGCGATGAAAAAATGCTACCTCTCAATTTTCCGACTTTACATAAAGATGTTACACCTGGCAATAATATCTTGCTGGACGACGGTGCTATGCAGCTTAAAGTGCTAAAAATCGTTGGTACTGATATCCTTTGCCGTGTGATTCAGGGTGGCGTGCTAACTCCCCACAGAGGGGTGGTGGTGCCTGGCGCAAAAATCTCTGAACCTTTCATAACAGCCGACCTGCGAAAAAACTTATTGTTCGCTGCTGAGCAGAAAGCGGATTATATTGCGCTTTCTTTTGTCAGCGGACCAGAGGATGTGATCAAGGTTAAAGGTATTCTTAAGCGGGAAGGCTGCCAATCACCCATCATTTCTAAGATCGAGCGGGCAGAAGCTGTGCGAAATTTTCATAAAATACTGGAAGTAAGTGATGGGATAATGGTAGCGCGTGGTGATCTGGGGGTTGAATTGCCGCTTAAAGAAGTTCCGCAAATACAGAAGGAGATCATCCGTGAATGTAATATTGCGGGGAAAGCAGTTATCACTGCTACCCAAATGCTGGAATCCATGATCAATGCCAACCGGCCTACCCGGGCTGAGGTATCAGATGTGGCAAACGCTATTATCGATGGTACTGATGCGATCATGCTTTCAGCAGAAACTTCTATTGGCAAATACCCGGTGGAAGCCGTAAAGAACATGTACGATATTGCTCTGGTTAC
>Ga0114951_10003201_pt1 | contig 17213 bp, 15 predicted proteins | sample AM7aDNAmetaG_FD_88677 | JGI IMG/M metagenome (GOLD analysis project Ga0114951, IMG submission 88677) | Freshwater microbial communities from Finland to study Microbial Dark Matter (Phase II) - AM7a DNA metaG | ecosystem: Environmental > Aquatic > Freshwater > Lake | place: Finland: Lake Alinen...
CGATATATGTAGAGAGAAGTTTTTTCAACTCTCGATATTCGAGAATATCATCAACTATCGGATGTGTGCCGCGAATTTTTTCTAGCTCACTCTCGCGCGTTGAGCGTGCACCACCAGCGGTCTTCTTCTGCTTTTCTGGAATAAGCTTCAGTTCGTCAAAAAGAACTTCACCAAGCTGTTTTGGCGAGCTCACATTAAATTCGTGTCCAGCAATTTTATAAATGTTTTTTTCTATTTGTTTAAGTTCTGCACTATATTTCTTTTCTAATTCGCCAAGCACTTTTGTATCAACAAGAATGCCTCGCTCTTCCATCTTTTTTATAACAGGAATGAGCGGTTTCTCGATTTTTTCGTACACATCTTCAACTTTCCCGAGTTCTTTTATTTGTTTTTCTAATACAGCATATGCGGCATCAAACGTTCTCTCTTTTGTAAATGCGAGAATGTCATCCAGAGACGGCTTTGTGAATTCTGACGAGATGAGCCAGAGCATTACTTGTGCTTCAGCGAGACGTTTAGATGGAATCTCTGCTTCTGGTGACTCTTCACGTTCTGGGTCAGACGGCGCAGATGCACCAAGCGTCGTACGAACTCTCTCTTTCAAAGAACGAAAACCAAATTCATCAAAGAGTGTGAGTATTTTTTTAATGTCGACATTATCGCGCCATGAATATTCTGGGAGAGTAAATGCAATTGGAGCATCGAGACGTATGGTGGCGAGCGATTTAGAGAATCGTGCGTCTTCTTCACCTTCCTTCAAGAGTGTGATGGTTCTTGGCTTCACGCCCCTTTTAGCAAAAGCCTCTTCGTTTTTCTTCAGCGCTGCATATATGTTTTCAATAGTACCGAAAATTGTTATGAGTTCAGTCGCGGTCTTCTCTCCGATTCCTTTAACCCCTTTAATGTTATCGGACGGATCGCCTCGAAGACCTTTCCAGTCTGGAATGAGAGCCGGTAAAAAACCGAATCTCGCTTTTACTGCTTTTTCATCATAAAGAATTGTGTCATTTATGCCTTTTTTAAGCGTGTAGACGCGAACACGCTCATCATCGACGAGCTGAAGAGTGTCCATATCGCCAGAAGCGATAATTACGTCTACATCTCCATCATCACGCAGTTCGTGTGCAATAGTTCCAAGCAGATCATCTGCTTCAAAACCTTCTCGCTCATATGTCGGAATAGCGAATGCTTCAAAAATTCTTCTCGATTCTATTATCTGTGATACTAGTGCATCATCTGTCTTAACTCGCGTCGACTTATAGTCCTCGTATGCTTCGTGGCGAATCGTCGGCTTCGGTAGATCGTAGCAGGCGGCGATGTAATCCGGTTTAAGATCGGTAATTATTTTAAGCAGCATTGCGACGAGACCATAGAGTGCGCCAGTCGGCGCGCCAGAAGGGCTCGTGAAATCCTGTGGGAGTGCGTGATATGCGCGATGAATAATCGCGTGCGTATCGAGAAGCACGATTCTTTTCTTCGCAAAAGATTTTTTAGCCATATGAGATAGTGCGTGAGTCGTCAGAATTCGCCACGAGAGAAATTCGCATTGCTGGAGTTGGAAGCGCGTCAGCAACTTTTTCTGGCCACTCGATCAGAATAAGATTGCCGACATCTTTCATGATTTCATCGAAACCGAGCGGGGCGAGTTCGCTGCCCTCTTCGAGCCGATAGGCGTCAATATGAATGAGCCGTTTAAATTTTTTATCGCCAGGGAGTTTATAAATTTTTTCAAGTACAAAAGTTGGGCTATTTACGATTTCTGTAACGCCGAGCGCTCGCGCGATCGCCTTAGTTAAAGCGGTTTTCCCAGTCCCAAGCTCACCAGAGAGCGTTATAAGAGTCGCTCCTCGCGGATTCTGCGCGATAGAATCAACGAACCGTACCGCCTCCGCCTCAAGTTCTTCAAGATTTTTTACCAAGACCTCCATTGTCTTAATTGTACCGCTGAAAACGAAAAAGCGCCCATCTCAATTAAAATGTAGAGAGATGGGCGCTTTGGGTTATCTGCGGTGTCCTCCGCCACGGAATACCAGCCGATCAAGAATAACTCCACCGATGATTCCGCCTACGATTGCCGGCCCGTAGTTAGGCTGTTGTTGCACAACCACAACCTGCGGCTGCTGTACTACAACCTGCTGTTGCGGCACGTACACAGTGCGCTGGACACAATAGACGTTTCCGTCCATGCCCTGAACGTATTGGGTTTGGACGACTGGACAGTACATCACATTGTTTTGAATAATGCATTGCGCGTTTGCAGTTGTGGTAATCGCAACCAACATCACGACGATAAAAAGAACCACTAAGGTCTTCTTCATAAGAAGCCCTCCTTTCTTGTCTTTATTTACTCCAGACAGTATACACGAAACCAGTTTTTTGTCAAGTTCCCCGCTAAAGACCCCTATCTCATAGTATTATACGCCTATGGATCTGCCCTTTGATGTGCATGATGAAGAACGCAAGGTCTCCCGAGTGCGCGAGCGCGAGGAGGAGGATGTTGCCCGTATTCTCTCTGATAAATATGGGATGACCTACGTCGATCTCTCTATGAAGGAGATCGACACAGATGCTCTGCGTACTATTCCAGAGAAGGATGCGCGTGCTGCCGAAGTTGTGGCGTTTGCTCGAGCTGCCGAGCTCCTCTCTCTTGCTGTCCATAATCCTAATAATCTAGAGTTTAAAAAAATCCACGAAGACCTTGTTGGACGCGGATTTACTCTTCAAGAATTTCTTGTCTCTCAGAAAAGCTTGGACAGAGCCCTTGAGCGCTATGCTGACCTATCGTTCGCCACAGAGAATAGGGCTGGCGGTTTTATTATTAATCAGGACATTGTCGATAAGCTCACAAAAGCTGGCGGGAATCGAACGGCTCTTAAACAAGAACTTGATTCCGCCACGACTCTTAAATCACTTGACCGCGTCTCGCGAATCCTAGAAACAATCCTTGCTGGAGCATTCGCTCTTCGTTCTTCAGACCTCCACTTCGAACCAGAAGAAGAAAAGACCCGCCTCCGATTGCGCATCGATGGTGTTCTTATCGATGCATACTTCTTTGATAAGGCGACATCCAAACAGCTGAACGCGCGCATCAAGCTTCTCTCGGGAGTGAAGTTGAATATCACAAATCGTGCGCAGGACGGGCGCTTCAGCGTAATCAGAAATGGCGGACAGATAGAAATGCGTATTTCATTTATCCCAGGCAATTATGGAGAAGCGATTGTGATGCGAGTTCTTAATCCTGAAGCGACAAAGGTCTCTTATAAAGAGCTTGGTATACATCCAAAACTTCTCGCGCGGCTTGAGACGGAGATCCGCCGCCCGAATGGAATGCTTCTCACCACCGGCCCGACTGGCTCTGGTAAGACGACCACTCTTTATTCATTCCTGCGCGAGATTCATTCTCCTGAAATAAAAATAATCACAATTGAAGATCCGGTTGAATATCACTTGGATGGAATCGTGCAGACACAGGTTGAGGGTACGAAATATACTTTTGCTGAAGGACTGAAGTCAATTGTGCGACAAGATCCAGATATCATAATGGTCGGCGAAATCCGCGATGGGGAGACCGCTGAGATTGCTATTCAAGCGGCTCTCACCGGCCACTTCGTCTTCTCTACCCTGCACACCAACGATGCGGCAGGAACATTCCCGCGCCTCGCTGACCTAGGCGCCGATCCAAAATCTTTTGGGTCAGCCGTTACTGTTTCAATGGCTCAGCGCCTCTTGCGCAAGCTAGACCCAAACAAGAGAAAAGAGCGTCCACTCACAGATGCTGAAAAACAAATGATAGAAAAAGTTTTTGAACCGCTCACTGATAAATCGCTAATTCCTGCGAAAATAGAGACCGTTTGGGAACCTGCGCCAGCAAATGAAGATGAAACGGGATATCACGGACGTGTCGGTCTCTACGAAGCGATATTTATGGATGATGAGCTAGCCACGTTCCTTCGCGATAATCCGCCAGATAAAGAAATCGCCAAGCTCGCTGCGAAGCATGGCTACTTAACTATGGCGCAAGACGGAATATTAAAAGCCCTCGCTGGCACCACTTCTCTTACCGAAGTCGCCGACACAGTTGATCTGCCGCGTTGAAAACAAAAAATCCCGTCCATATGTAAGCATATGAACGGTCATTCGGCGCAGAACAAGACGAGATTACTCGTTTTGTTCTGACCTCTCTTCCCGTCCATAATCCTCAAGGCAAAACCCGCGAAAACGCGGGGAAGACGAGATACCTGAGGAGGTTCCCAGCGTTAATACCGAAGTAATAAACCAGAAAATCCTTGGGAGGTCGCCAAAAGCCGTCAAGCCTTGCCTAGAGGAGTATGAACAGGATCAAAAAACTATGATAGAATGCTAGCATTGCTTGATTTTTATGTCAACCCCCCTTAAAGATCAGCCAGTATCTGCCTCGCTTGACGCGGTCTTGCGTCCGAGCCATTGGGACGAGTATGTGGGCCAGAAACAGGTGAAGGCGAGTGTGCGAATCTCTATCGACGCAGCAAAGAAACGTGGAGGGATGCCGGAACATTTCCTGTTTTATGGCCCTCCTGGGGTCGGCAAGACAACGTTGGCGCATCTAGTTGCGGTAACACTTGAATCTCCTCTTAAAACCACCTCCGGAGTCGCTATTGAGCGCGCTGGCGACCTCGCGGCGATCCTTACCAACCTTGAGCCGAACACTGTTCTTTTTATAGATGAAATTCATCGACTCTCGCGAAAAATTGAGGAGCTTCTCTACCCTGCTCTAGAGTCAGGACATCTGGACATTATTCTCGGTAAGGGCCCTTCGGCGCGCACTGTTGAACTTTCTTTGCCGGCGTTTACTCTCGTCGGCGCAACTACACGTGTTGCTGATCTGTCTGGGCCACTACGCTCTCGCTTCGGTGGTGGCGTATACCAACTCGATTTCTATAATGATGACGACTTGCGCGATATCATAAGGCGTTCAGCTAAACTTCTAAAACTTTCAGTACCTGACGATGTTGTTGAGCGCATCGCTAAGAGAAGTCGTGCGACTCCACGTGTTGCGAATGCTCTTCTAAAGCGTGTACGTGATTTCTCAGAAGTTCATGAGAAAAAACTTTCTGCTTCTCTCTGTGATGAGGCCTGTGAACTGTTCGGTATTGATGCGTACGGTTTAACGAAAGACGATCATCGCTATCTTGAAACACTTTTAAAAAGTTTTCGAGGGGGTCCAGTCGGCGTTCGCGCTCTCGCGGCTGCTCTCCACGAAGATTCAGACACTATTGAATACGTATATGAACCGTATCTTCTACGGCTAGGATTTATTGAGCGCTCTCCAAGAGGACGAATCCTCACACAAAAAGGCCGTGCATATTTGAGTGGAGAAGGAACTGGTGCTATTTTTTGAAAATGTCAGGACACAGTAAATGGTCACAAATTAAAAGACAGAAGTCGGTAACTGATGCGGCGAAGAGCCGTGTATTTGCAAAATACGCACGACTAATTATGCTTGAGTCGAAAAAGGCAAATGGAATTCTGTCAGCCCCCGGACTATCTGTAGCCATCACTCGTGCTAAAGCGGCGAATATGCCGAAGGATAATATCGAGCGAGCAATAGCGAAGGGCACTTCAAAGGATTCTGGGAATCTCGAACAGGTCGTGTACGAAGCATACGGACCTGGCGGTGTCGCGATCTTAGTTGAGGCGCTAACTGATAATAAAAATCGTACGACACAAGAAATAAAACACCTTTTTTCTAAAAATGGGGTGGAGCTAGCATCTCCAGGCGCTGCCAGTTGGGCATTTACGAAGACTGGTGGTATCTATATTCCAAACGAACCGCTTGTTGATGTTTCTGATAATGATGGAGAACATCTTGGAACAATTTTAGAAGCGCTTGATGAACAAGAAGATGTTCAGGAAGTATTTACGAACGCGCGCGGCTATGAGAATACTAGCGATTGACCCTGGGTACGACCGGCTTGGTATTGCAGTTGTTGAGGGTAATCCATCACGTCCAACTTTTCTTTGGAGCGACTGTATCCTTCCTGAAAAAAATTCAAGTGAAAAACGTCTCGCACATATTTCAAACGCGGTTGCGAAAACGATTAAAGAATATTCGCCTGATGCTTTAGCGATTGAAACACTGTTTTTCAGTGTGAATAAGAAAACTGCATTTGGTGTAGCTGAGGCGCGTGGTGCCGTACTAGCCCTCGCCGGAAATGCTTCCCTTCCAGTCATAGAGTGTTCTCCACAACAAGTGAAGCTCGCCGTTACTGGATATGGTGCGGCTGATAAAAAAGCGGTTGCAAATATGATTCCACAGCTTTTGGATCTGCCGAAAAAGAAGCGTCTTGATGATGAGTTTGATGCAATAGCTGTGGGTATTACTGCGCTAGCTTTTGGCCTTCCGAAACGCTAATCCACACATGCCAACAAAAGCACTTGCGCGAATATTTCTTTTTGTTTAAATGTACCCACCCCAGTGCGGGGCTAAATAATCTACTCTATGTCGGATGATGAGAACGTCGATGTATACGGTAATCTGGATCTTGATGGAGAGTTGCCAGAAGGCGAGCTCCCAGAAGAGGAGAGTGATGAGGAGGGGGGTTGGTATTAATTTCGTATAAATAACACGTGCGCCCGCTTTTTGTGGGCGCGCGTGTTAGCATAAACGTAATGGTTTCTCGTCGATATTTTAAGTTCAAGCATGCTCTGTTAACTCTGGTTTTTCTCCTTTTTGGACTTGGATTCCTTGTTGCTGGTGGAGTGCTTATTATGATTGCTGTAACTCCTGCGCCAGACATTGGGTCTTTTGCTTCTCGCCAGGTAGACCAATCGACAAAAATCTATGACCGTACAGGACAGATTCTTCTCTACGATTACAATCGCGATGCGAAACGCGATGTTGTTCCACTTTCATCAATGTCGCCGAATGTTATACAAGCATCGATTGCAATAGAAGATTCTAGTTTTTATGAGCATGGCGGAATACGCTTATCATCTATTTTTAGAGCAATGCTTGCTGATGTTTTTGGAGGATCTTTATCCCAGGGCGGGTCTACTATCACTCAGCAGGTGGTAAAAAACACGCTTCTCACAAATGCTAAGAGCATCTCTCGCAAGATAAATGAGCTTGTTCTCTCTTTAAAACTAGAAGAGGTGTATTCAAAGGACCAGATTTTAGAGACGTACTTAAACACAGTGCCATTCGGCGGAACGCTTTATGGAGTTGAGGCGGCATCTGAAACATATTTCGGCGTTCCAGCAAAGGATTTGTCGCTGGCACAGTCGGCATATCTGGCCGCGATGATACAGGCGCCTACGTATTATTCTCCAAACGGAACACACCGCGCAGCATTAGATGCGCGGAAAGATCTTGTGTTGGAAAGAATGAATACTCTAGGATTTATAGACGCGACCGCATTTGCATCAGCAAAATCAGAAAAAGTTTCTTTTGCTCCTGCGAGCGCAAGCCAGAATTCCATTCTTGCCCCACACTTCGTTTTTTATATCCTTGATCAGCTCGAACAAAAATATGGAACGAGCGCTTTGGTGTCTGGTCTTAAAATAACAACAACCCTTGATGCTGATCTCGAAACAAAAGCTGAGTCAACATTAAATACGTACGCGCTCCAGAACGAAAAAGATTTTAAGGCGTCAAACGCCTCACTGGTTGCTGTTGACCCAACAACAGGACAGATATTAGCAATGGTCGGCTCGCGCGACTTCTTCGATAAAAAAATAGACGGCCAATACAATTCTGCGCTCGCTATGCGACAACCTGGGTCCACAATGAAACCATTCATTTATTCTCTGGCTCTCGAGAGGGGTTATACCCGCGACACTGTTGTTTTTGATGTGCCCACCCAATTCTCAACCGCATGTAATCCGTCTGATGTAACAAATGACACTCCTCCTTGTTATGCCCCATCTGATTTTGATGGAACATTTCGTGGTCCTATGACATTTGAAACGGCGCTCGCGCAGTCAATAAACATTCCCGCTATTAAAGTTCTTTATTTGGTAGGAATACAAAACGCTATAAATCTAGCCAAGTCGTTTGGTCTTACTTCGCTTGGTGACCCAAGCCAATACGGACTCACTCTCGTGCTTGGTGGTGGTGAAGTTCGGCTTCTTGATTTAACAGGAGCATATTCTGCCTTCGCTAATGATGGGGTATTAAACACCCCGACAGGAATTCTAGAGGTCGACGACGCAACAGGAAATGTGCTGCAACAATTCTCTCCACAATCTTCGACTGTCTTGCCACAAAATATCGCTCGAGATATGTCAGCGATGCTTTCAGACGCACAAGCACGGCTCCCGGAGTACCCTCTTAATTCCCCACTATCATTCCAAGGATATGACGTGGCGGTAAAAACAGGCACCACGAACGACACACGCGACGCTTGGGTCATAGGATACACGCCATCAATAGCAATCGGTGTATGGGCTGGGAATAACGACAACTCTAAGATGGTTAAATCTATCGCTGGTTTTATTGCAGCGCCAATGTGGCATGAAGTAATGGCGTATGCGCTCTCTAAATATCCAAAAACATATTTTGGCGAACCAAGCACTATTTCAGACACTGTTCCTTCGATGCTCCAAGGTAATTGGTATATGCAGGATAAAGATGGAAATGTTGTTCCACACAGTTTGTTGTATTGGACCGACAAAAATAACCCACAAAACGCTCCACCACCAGACCCTGCACAAGATCCACAATTCTCTTACTGGGAATATGGGATTTCCAACTACTACGCCTCGCATCCATATTTATTTACGAACGGAATAATGCTTCCTGTACCGCTTTCTACAGCAACCACAACTCAGTAAACGTTACTGGTTCATTGGGGAGACAAGATACATAAGCGACGTGTCGCCAACACCTTTAATTATGAGTGGGCGGCCAATACCTGCTGCCATAAAATTCAAACTCTCTACTGATGTTAGAGAAAGAATTGTTGATAGGTAACGATAGTTGAAGGATAAATCTAATGCGTTTCCTGACACTTTAGATGAGATTGTTTCTGCTGACTCGCCTATGTCTGCATTGCGCGCGAAGAGTGAAATTTGGTTCTTTTTAGGATCAAAGCTTATATTTATTTTCTGGAATGAGTCGGAGAATATTGTTGTTTGTTTTAGAGCAGTTTCAAAATCCTTACGCAACACAACAGCATCAGCGACAGATTCTTTAGGTATGATTTGTCTGTAGTCAGGATAAACAGCGTTTGTGAGTCGTGACACAAGCATTCCTGTTGTGCTAACAAATGCACATTGGTGTTCGTCAAATGAAACAATTACATCATCGTCTGGGAGTGCTTGTGCTATATCTATAGCATTTTTTGCAGGAATAAGAAATTTTCCTTGTGTTCCTTTGTTAACTAATGGAACTTTTTTCTCAACAAGACGGAATGAGTCGGTTGCTACAGCTGTTAATACACCGCCTTCTATTGATATATAAATACTTGATAGTTCTGGTCGTATTGTTGATGTTGATGCACACGAAGCAATTGATGTGAATAAAGATCTTAAAAGTACTCCTGAGATAACTATTCTGTTTTTTGGATTTTCTGGAAATGGAATTGATGGAAAGTCATCATATGAAACAGTTTTTATTGAGCTTTTTCCTGTTCCGCTTTTTATAGAAACTATTTCTCCAGTATGCTCAAGAGTTATTTGACCATCATGAGTTATAGAGCTTGCGAGTTGTTGAAGAATTGTTGCTGGTATAGCTACAACACCATCGCTTTTAACTTCGCCTTTCAATTTAAAATCAATTCCTGTTTCTAGATTTGTGGCACGCATTTTTATACCATCATCTCCAGCGATTATTAGGATTGAGGAAAGGGCTTGTAGTGTTGTGTTTTTTTTCTCAGCAAAACGTGAGACGATATGCACTGCTTCAGAGAATAATTTTTTATCTATTGAAATATTCATAATAAATTATTATTACCTATTAGGAGTGTTGATAAGTGGAAAAGATTAAATGAGTTAGAATTTTGTTGACTATTTTCATCACAACTAACTATATAACTTGTTGATAAGTAATGGAAATTTATCATACAAGCAGTGTTCTAATTGTTTGTATTTCCTTGGCTAATTTCATATCCCCAACAATCTCATGCTTTATTTTCTCACATGAGTGGATAACAGTTGTATGATCCCTACCACCAAGTTTTGTGCCAATTGTTGGGTATGAAATACTAAAATCCTCACGAAGAATATACATAATTACCTGTCGAGGCCGCACAACCTCCCTTCTGCGTGTCTTCTCATAAATACTTTCCTCATCAATTCCATAAAATTCTGCAACCTTATCAACAACATTCTTAACAGAAATGTTCTTTTGTGGGCGGGTGAACGAGCGTAGTGATTGGCGAACCTCCGCGATATCTGGAGCAGAGCCCTTTACTTGTGCATGACAAACAATACTGTTTATCATTCCCTCCAGCTCTCTTATAGAACCAGTTAAAGATGTGGCTACATACTCCACAACCTCATCTGACAGAACAAATCCGTGTAGAGCTGCCTTCTTACGCACAATAGCCATACGCGATTCAGGATCTGGTTCACTTATATCAACAGTCATTCCACTAGCCAAGCGGCCCTTTAGACGCTCTGCAATATCTGGTATAGAAATCGGCGCGCAGTCAGATGAGAAAATAATCTGCTTGTTTGTGTCGTGGAGAGTATTAAATAAATGGAAAAGTTCCTCCTGCGTCTTCTCTTTTTTAGACAAGAACTGCACATCATCCATAATTAACAGATCATATTGGCGATATTTATCTTTAAACCTGTTCGCAGACCCGGCTTGCACTGAGTCAGTATAATCAATCGCGAACTTCTCAGAAGTTAGATAAAAAACTTTTCTACCAGGATATTGTTTTTTGAATTGATTACCAATCGCCTGTATTAGGTGCGTCTTCCCTCTTCCTGTCCCACCATAAATGAATAATGGATTATATGTAATTCCAGGACGCTGTAGTGCCGCCTGCGCAGCAGAGTAAGCAAGATTATTAAATGAACCAATAACAAAAGTATCGAAAGTATATCTAGGATTTAAATTATCACTTTTGTTTATATAAAAATCTTCTAGAGGCAATTCCATAGCCCCACTCAAATTTTTCTGCTCTTTTACTGGCTTTCTACGCTCATCTTTAACAATCACATACTCAATATTTCTAAATTCATAAGAAACATCCCTTAAGATCTTAAGAAGAAGGGTGTGAAATTTCTTCAAATACCAATCTTTAAAGAACTGGCTTGGTACTCCTATACAAACAACCCCATCATCCCCTATTTTTACGATGAAACTATTACAAAACCATGTATTAAAATTTGCTGACGAGATAGAAAGTTCAACTTGCGTTAGAACATACTCCCAAAGTTCCTGCGGATTACCCTTGTTCATAGTTAAGGGAGTATACTCCAACAAACAAGATAAGGCACAATGGCGTTTTGGGGAGAATCTGTTAGTATTGTGTGCATAACGTAATTTTCACTTTCATGCCAAAAAGAACATATCAACCAAAGAAGAGCAAACGAGCGAAAACACACGGTTTTCTAGCAAGAACAAGCACAAGCTCAGGCCGTAAAATAGTCGCCAAACGCCGAAGAAAGGGTCGAGCACGACTTGCTGTCTAATATTTGTGTTTCCTCGTAGAGAAAGGTTATCTCGTGAACTGATTCCGTCCATAATTAAGTCAGGACGACGCTTTTCGTCCCCACACCTTTCCGTATTAATACCAAAAAATGGAGTTTTGCCGCCCAAAAAGCGCGGATACGCGGTAATAATACCCAAAAAAGCAGAGCGCCTTTCAGTAAAGAGGCACGCTATAAAACGGCGTATTCTCGCCGCGCTTCGGCAACTTACTCTGCCGCCAGCTCTAATTATATTTCCCTATTCGTCCGCCAGTAGTGTAAGCTATCAAGATATTAAAAATGAAATAGAAGAGCTTCTTTCTAAAATAAATAATTCGTGATATCCGCTTTTTTCCACACAGTTTTTTATAATCCGATTTACAACGCGCTTGTAGCGTTTATTGCGGTCGTTCCTGGCTCTGATGTTGGTGTAGCAGTCATACTTCTCACAATAGCTATTCGCCTAGTACTACTCCCCTTCTCTTTATCTGCTTCTCGCACACAGCGCGCGATGAAGGTGCTCGAGCCGAGAATTAAAGAATTAAAAGAAAAGCATAAGGGCGACAAAGAAAAGGAAGCTCTCGAGACACTCGCTCTATACAAAGAGGCACGGGTAAATCCATTCGCGAGTATTCTAACTGTTTTTATTCAAATACCAGTTCTACTCGCACTATATTGGGTCTTCCGTTACGAACCGTTTTCAACGGTTGATGTAATACGAATGTATGCGTTCACTCCGATACCGCACAACGTATCAATCCAATTTTTAGGGATTATATCTATGACTGGGAAAAGTTTAATTATTGCCATATTAGCTGGCATAACACAGTTTCTACAGGCGCACGCCGCCCTATCAGGAACAATGGCACCATCAAAAGACAGTAAGCAGGGCGATTTTCAGAAAATCATGAGTATGCAACTCAAATACGTCTTTCCGTTTCTTATTGGAATAATCTCTTACACAACGTCAGGTGCAATCGGTCTTTATTTCGTTACTACCAATATAGTCGGAGTTCTTCAAGAGTGGTATGTGCGGTACAAAATCAGCAAAGAAACACTATAGAGAATAGCCCCAGAGCGAGCCGTCGTTTTTATTAACGAACACGAGTTCGGTGTTTAGAGGATTAACAGAGAGCGATTCTGCATCGAGAGTATCCTTCGCATCGCTAGGGAAATCTAGAACAAGCTGTGCATAGCGGCCGGCAACATCTATCTTCCAAATTCGATCAGAGAAGTGCGCGACGCCCTGATACCAGCCATCTGGATAAGAGTAATCACTAGATGGGCTTACTGGAACTCCACAGTAAATAGTAGATTCATCTATAGTCCAAACGCACTTATCAGCAATAGTGGCTATAGGAAGAGGGATGTTTTCTCCAGTTGTAGTATTTATTAATTTCGTCTGCATCGTGTTGTTGTCTGAAACAGAACTTACCATTAACCACTTCCCAGACGGGCTAGCTAATGCAACCAATCCATTTAGCGGACCGGCGACTGTAGAGAAATGTCCGGCACTACTAACAATGAACGCATAACCAGACAAAGAAGCAGAAGGTTTTGTATATGCTAGGTATTGTTTGCCGGCAAAAGAAATGTGAAGCGCCGTCAGCGGGGACGTAAATAATTGAGACGAGTGTGTTCCATCGAGATGCGCTGTCGATGCTATAGAACCGTTTACCCCTGAAGCGAGAACCAACAAGCTTGTTGAGGATACTGCAATGCCAGATAGATTCTGTGGAAGAAAGAATCCAGAACCGCTTTGCGTCCCAGGAAGTGCGTAGGTGTTTATAGTAGAAAAATCAGTTCCAGAAAGATATCGAACGAAAGCGAATGATGAATCGGGAGCCCAAGATGCAGACTCAATACCAGGAACAGTTTGATTATTTGTTCTAGTAATCACTCCCGCATGTGCTTTATATATAAAAACATTTCCGCTTTGGCGCTCAATATAATTAACAATAACTTCGTCAGCTACAGCCGGAGATGAAGAACTCATTTTCACAGCAGGAACATCAACCACAACTTCGCCAGGCACAACGGGCCCAGAACTTATTTTAACTAGGCGAGCAGAAATGATTTTCGGTGTGCCCTTAGGATTTGAAGTAGTTATTTTTTTACCAGATCCAGAAGTTGTTCCTGAAGTGTCCGATGATGTTCCATCTCCAGCAACTGGGAATCCTGCGCCTGTTTGCGAAACTGTTATCCCCGCAGAACTATTAAAAAATAGAAAATACACAACAACTCCTATCCCAACTAGTATGATAACTGCTCCAATAATGAGAATTTTTCTGTTCATAATTATGGGATAGGCGTCCATGAAGGGCTGCCGCTACAAACATACAACCAACTAGTTTGCCCTGTGTTAAGTGTGGTCAAAAATGAACTAGGTTTACAAGATAGAGTTGTTGAGTAGCATTTATTGGTTTGCGATGTTGATTGCGACGATGTGTACGTACATGATGTTGAGAAGATCCCTCCAGTGATACCATTCCCAGATATACAGGTCACACCACCGTCTTGTGTACATGTGGCAGCGAATTGGACAGCCTGTGATCCATTTTCCTTGTTTGAGGCAGAATAAGCGAGAGGTTTATAATTTGAGAATAATTGCACTGGATTTAAATAATAGCTCGTATCAAGAAACACGAACGGACCAGTCTTGTTACTGCAAGTTGCTTGAAATCCACTTGTACACCCAGTTGAATTTTCGGTTTTACAGCTCTCCATTGTTCCTGAACCACCACTACTGTCGCATGTCGCCACAAAATTTTGGGCAGCTGAACTGGTAGGGCACGATGCTTTTTTAAGTAGTGTTCCAGTCACAGTGCAACCATCAGGCGTTGTTGTTTGTGTTGCATTACCAGCTACAGTAGGTGTTGATGTTGCCAAATTAATCGGCGGAAGATTCAATGAGAGATTCAAGATGCTTGGATTGATTATTGAGAATACGACGACCGGGGAGAGGACAAGAACGAGACCCAATATCGCCTGCGTTATATGCCCCTTGCTGTCGGTTATCGTGCTGACATTGTCCTGATTAAACGCTATTTTTATTCCGCTCCAGATGATTTGGATTACCGCCAACACAGCCGCTACACCGATAAGATATTTGTAAAGATTATTGAAGAAAGATGCTAGACCGGCCTGTGTAGCATCAACGTTTTGTGTAAGCCCCGGGATTCCCGCAAGTGGGACAAACCCTGAAGCAGCGAGAACGTGAGGAACGACCCCGAAGAAAAGAAATCCCGCCGCTATGTAGAATAGTTTTTTCATAAGCCGAATAAGCCAAGACCCTTCTTTACTGCGTTAAACAGAATAGACAAGTCCGTTGTCGCGCTAGCAGAGTCGCCAGCCGTAGCTGTTAATGAAAGAGAGGCACTACCAGCCCCAGTACCAGTCGGCTTAAGAGTTATAGAACTGCCAGTTTGTGCTTGGTCGCCGTTTAAGAACCACCGAATAGACGGAGGCCCATCTGTTATTGGGAATGAAAATGGCGCCGCATAAAGAGTATTTTCTGCTCCGGTGATTGCATATTGATCAGAGAGAACATGATCAAAAAGAATTCCTAACAGCGGATCATTTTCATATATATAAACCGACGGGCTTTCAGGACTTAATGATAGATCTGCTCCTCCAACCAAGGACCCATCTTGGCTCGTGATGGCGACCGAGACGGTACGAGAACGATATTCAAGAGGAGAAGCGACCAGCACCGCTTCCCTCCCAATACCAGAAGAGTCAGCAATCTGAGTTCCATCAACGGTCCATAAGTATGAGAGCGTTGATGGATCAACAGTTTTTCCTTTTACATCTTGAAAATTTGCGACAGCAACAACTCGCACACTTCCTTCCATTGGGACGAGTGGTTTGCCAGAGTATAAAACTGGAGCAGAAGCTACCGGCTCTGCGACAAGAGCGACATCTTCTGGTTGGATATAAACATTTTGTACATAGTCCTTACCATTTGATGTCACTTTAACTTTTACATTTGTAATTGTGCCCGTGCCACCTACTTGAATTGTGACTGGATCTACTCCCCCCTGATAAACACTTTCCCCAGCGACAGAAACATCCAGCACAGCATTGGACAGGTCCAGCGTTGTTGATTGCAAAGAGATGGTTGCTTGACCAAACGGTTGCGGATATTGAGGGTCTACTGAAATAGAGAAGGCGGGTCCTTTCGACGCAGCAATCATTGCCTGTATCGAAGATGATGTTGTTTGCGCAGAAACAACTGACGGTAACAGAACCATAGCGAACGTGAGAGCCAAGGGAGTAAATCGCATATATCTATTATATCTCAGCATCCTCTTGTTGAGCGGCGCGTGCCTGCATAAGCTGCGCGATTTTTTGTTCGCGTTCTTGTGTCTGCGCAGCGGCCTGCGATTCATTATATTTTTTCAAGACCTCTTTATCTTTCTTTATTTGGGCTTTATACACGCCCCACGCCATCGCACAAACACTTGCACCAAGACCCTCAAAAAGCCATATAGCTGAAGAAGGGTTCTCTCCTAAAACGCGTCCGTCTGTCATAAGAATCATTAAAGCGACAACAAGCCAGCCAGAAAATCCAACGGCTATTGCCATAACAGTACCAAAAGCTATAAGCGCTGCTCCACCAGCGAGGCCAAGCGCGACCGCTCCGCCAATACACGCCTTAGTAAGCAGCCCGCCAACCACCGCGACATCTCCAACTTTACTAGAGCAATAAACAGCGGCCAACGCTGGCCCAAAGAACCAGAAACAAAGGAAAAAATATCTCAACAAATCAAATATTGCACCAACAATAAGAGCCGGAGACGCCTTCTTCCACGTCATTACGTTCGGCGGTTTCTGGCTACTGCTGTTTCTGCTCGGCGGCATGTTGTGCTTTACCCTCCTTAATCGCAAGAAGCTGTGAAGGATCAGACGTGATGATTTGATCTTCTGTGTAGCTAGCAATCACTTTTATTGCGACGTGTTTAAGACCAGCGAAGAATAGTCCCTCCCCCACCCCAGCCTCGAGAAGAAGATATTTTTCTTCATCGGTTAGATTAAATGTTTTTTGTAGAACATCAATTGTTGTTGGGGATTGTTTCAAAAGTAATTGTAGAGAAGAGTTTGTAAGAATCGGCCGACCATATGGACTCTTCAAGAAGTCCTCGACGTCCTGCGTAATCGTACAGACGCCCAAGAAGTATTTTCGTCCTCTTTTCGCAACTGAATAAAGAAATGACGCGGTGTCTTCGCTCTTCATCATCCACCATGCTTCGTCGATAACGAGCAGACGCTTCTTCATCTCATGGCGAACCTCATTCCAGATGTAGTGGGTAATGATATACATAGCCACCGGCTTCAATTCGTCTTCCATGTCGCGCACCGAGAACACCTCAAACTGCTGTTTCAAACTGATGTTTGTCGGCTGATCAAGGAATCCTGCCCATGAACCACGCGTGTATTTAGAAAGGCGCTCAACGAGCGATTCGCTGCCCTCCATACCAGAGAGCACCTGTTCGAAGTCGGAGATAAGAGGCGGTTCTGCGCCGGTAAAGTCAGCATCACCGGTGATGTCTTTAAGAGCGTATGTCTCGCTTAGAGCGCGATCAATAATTGCA
>Ga0114951_10003202_pt1 | contig 17206 bp, 17 predicted proteins | sample AM7aDNAmetaG_FD_88677 | JGI IMG/M metagenome (GOLD analysis project Ga0114951, IMG submission 88677) | Freshwater microbial communities from Finland to study Microbial Dark Matter (Phase II) - AM7a DNA metaG | ecosystem: Environmental > Aquatic > Freshwater > Lake | place: Finland: Lake Alinen...
ATCACCAGCACGCTGCAGCAGGAGGCATCGCGCAAGCTCGGTTTTTCAGCCAGAAAAACCATGTCCATCGCGCAGAAGCTCTATGAGGGCATTGATGTGGGAACGGGCACTACGGGTCTCATCACCTATATGCGTACCGACAGTGTCAACCTTTCCGATACCGCGCTCAGGGATCTGCATGATGTTATCGTTCAAATATATGGAGACGATTTTGCTCTGAAGCATCCCCGGCAGTTTGCGAAAAAGTCGAAGAACGCCCAGGAGGCCCATGAGGCCATTCGCCCCACCGATGCCCGCCTCATCCCCGATGAGATCAAGCATGCCCTCAGCGCTGACGAATACAGGCTGTACAATCTTGTATGGAAGCGTTCACTGGCAAGTCAGATGGCTGTTGCGCTGCTTGATTCCGTATCGATTGACATAGTGGCTAAAAAGCAGTTTACCTTCCGCGCCACAGGTTCAACAGTGCGTTTCTCCGGCTTTATGAAGCTGTATATCGAAGGCGATGACACTGCCGATGAGGAGAAAAAAGAGGAGGGGATGCTGCCAACTCTTGATGAAGGACAGCAACTTGATCTCATCGAGCTGAAACCCGAGCAGCACTTCACCCAGCCGCCGCCGCGTTTCACCGAAGCCTCTCTCGTGAAGGCTCTCGAGGAGCTTGGTATAGGCAGACCTTCAACATATGCAAGCATCATAAGTATTCTGCAGGACCGTGAGTATGTGAAGCTTATAAAGAAGCGCTTTCACCCTGAAGATATCGGCATGATCGTAAGCGACTTGCTGGTAAAACATTTCGCAAAATATGTAGACTACGGGTTTACCTCCTACATGGAGGACCGCCTCGACCAGATATCCCGCGGCGAAGCATCATGGAAGCCCGCTATCAAGGAGTTCTGGCAGCCTTTTATTGACCTCATTAAAGAGAAGGAGACAGAGGTTAAGAAGGCCGATGTGACGACAGAAAAAACCGAAGAGGTCTGCCCGGATTGCGGCAAGCCGCTGCTTATCCGTCTGGGCCGCTATGGCCGTTTTTATGCCTGCAGCGGTTTCCCTGAATGCCGGCATGTGCGCAACCTGCAAAACGGCACAGGCGATGACGCAAGCTCCCAGCCGCAGACCACTGATGAAATATGCGAGCTGTGCGGCAAGCCGCTGCTGGTGAAACAGGGCCGCTACGGCACGTTTTTCGGCTGCTCTGGCTATCCGGCCTGCAAAAATATCAAGCCTCTCAATAAGCCCGTCACACTTGATGTTGCATGCCCGGACTGCGGCACAGGCAAGATCATGGAGAAGAAAAGCCGCCGCGGCAAGATATTTTACAGCTGCTCAAATTATCCCAAGTGCAAGTTCGCCACATGGGACAAGCCTCTTGCCGAAGCCTGCCCGGACTGCGGCTCGGCCTATCTGGTTGAGAAGATCACCAAGCGCTACGGACACACGATCAAGTGCCCGAGCGAAACATGTAAATATAAGAGAACGGTGCAGGCGGAAGAAACGGAAGCATAATTTATTGCAGGATTGTACAGGGTGGACAGGCCTTCGCAATTGGCCTGTCCGCTTTTTTTATTGTTAGTTGCGCAGCATTTTTTTTGGTTTTTTTGGGTTTACAACTATGTCGTTACATCATGAAATAACCATCATCGGCGCAGGGCTTGCCGGCTGTGAGGCCGCCTGGCAGGCTGCGCAGAGCGGCTGCCGGGTGAGGCTGTATGAAATGAAGCCGCAGCGTTTTTCACCGGCCCATAAAAGCGAAGGGCTTGCAGAGCTTGTGTGCAGCAATTCTCTAAAAGCCGAAGGCCTTGCCAATGCCTCCGGAGTTTTGAAGGAAGAGCTGCGCATGCTTGATTCTTTAGTTGTCAGGCAGGCCGATGCCAGCCGCGTGCCGGCGGGTGCAGCACTGGCTGTTGACCGCGAACAGTTTTCCGCAGGTATTACGCTCGCTATTGAACAGCATCCGGGTATTACGCTTGTGCGCAGTGAGGCAGCAGCTGTTCCACCTGAAGGTATCGTCATAATCGCCACCGGCCCCCTCACATCCGATGCCCTTGCCGGGCAGCTGAAGCCTCTGCTGGGCGAGCAGTTCCTTTATTTCCATGATGCCATAGCCCCTATTATCGAGGCCGGCTCCATTGACCCGGACAAAACGTACAGAGCTTCCCGCTATGACAAGGGTGATGCCGATTACATTAACTGTCCGCTATCCCAGGATGAGTATTACGGGTTCGTGCGCGAACTGCTTGCCGCAGATAAAGCTCCCCTGCGCGAGTTCGAGACGCTTGTGCCCTTTGAAGGATGCATGCCGGTTGAGGTTATGGCAGATCGCGGCGTGGAAACGCTCGCATTTGGCCCTATGAAGCCCGTAGGCCTTATCGACCCGCGCACCGGGCGCCAGCCCTATGCCGTGGTGCAGCTGCGGCAGGAGAACAGCGCGGCCACACTGTATAATATCGTAGGTTTCCAGACGCGGCTTAAATGGCCGGAGCAGAAGCGGGTGTTCGCCCTTATACCGGGGCTTGAGCATGCCGAGTTTGCCCGCTACGGCAGCATGCACCGCAATACATATATTCACTCGCCCTGGCTGCTTGCGCCGTCGCTGCAGCTCCAAGCAGAACCGCGCATCTTCTTTGCCGGCCAGATTACGGGTGTAGAAGGGTATGTCGAGTCAATCGCCATGGGGCTTCTGGCAGGCATCAACGCCGCAAGATATGCCGCAGGGCTTGAGCCTGCGGTGCCGCCTCCCACAACGCTTACCGGAGCCCTTGCAGCCTATATTACCGATGCAGCCAATAAGGATTTTCAGCCCATGAATGCAAATTTTGGTATACTTCCGCCGCTGGGCGTTAAAGCCCGCAAAGGCGACCGCAAGCGCCTGTATGCAGAACGTGCGCTTCGGGGCATGGGTTTATGGAAGGGGGAGCTTTTAGAAAAGGCAGATGTTTTTGATACCAGCGTTGTTGATATCACGTTATAAAAAGTCGTCTCCCCGGTGAAAACCGGGAACATGGGTAGGGGCAGACCTGCGTGTCTGCCTATAACAAGGGCGCACACACAGGTGCGCCCCTACCGGATACCGGCTTTAGACGGTATAACGATAACAATAGAACATTTTTTCGATATTATTTTGGTGTCTGCAGAAGAAACTGTGCGCTTACCTGACCGCGGGTTATTACTTCATGAATTTTTGAAACAGACTCTTCAATGACATAATCCAGTATTGAAGGGCGTTTCTTTTCGGGATATACGACATCAGGCTCACCGCTTATGCCCGCCTTTTCTGCTGCATAGTTAATGGCATCTTCAAGATTTCCCAGCTCATCAACAAGGCCGAGCGATTTTGCCTGCTCGCCGGAAAATATCCTGCCATCGGCTATTTCAGCTACTTTTGTTCGTGGAAGATTTCGTCCCAGCGCAACGGCGTCAACAAACTGGTTTTGTATGCTGTCGATGACTCCCTGAATAAGCACCTTTTCATCATCTCCCAGTTCACGGGTTGGGGACAGTATGTCCTTATATTTGCCGCTTTTTATGACGACGCTTTTCAGCCCTATTTTTCCAAGCAACTCTTCAATATTGGCAAATTCAATAATAACGCCGATGCTGCCGGTAATGGTGCCCGGGTTGGCAAAAATTCTATTTGAAGCGCAAGCGATATAATAGCCACCTGATGCCGCAACCGAACCCATGGAGGAAATAATGAGCTTTTTATCTCTCATTTTTATGAGTTCTTCATATATTTCCTGTGAGGGGCCAACGCTGCCACCGGGTGAATCAATTCGAAGAACAATGGCCTTGATGCGGGGGTTGTTTTTATAGCTGTTCAATGTTTTTATTATTGTTCGGGACTGGGTGATAATTCCTTCAACCTCAACAACAGCAATCTTGCTGCTGCCGGTTATAGAACTGCCGATATGCATTTTGGGGCTGCTGAAAAGCCATATTCCCAGTATGCTTGCAATGCCAATTGAAAAAAGAAGGATAAAGCCGGTAACAAAAGGATGTTTTTTCATGGTCGCCACCTGAAAAGAGAAGGGAAGGTGATGCATACCATCACCTTCCCCCGGATTGCTGCACAATGTCTTAATTACTCTGTTTCATCAATCTTTTCCTGCTCTGCTTCCGTATCCTTTGCCTCTTGTGCCTTCATTTCAGCGGCAGCCCGGAGTACGTCGCCCAGTGTTGCATTGGGACTTGATTCCTGCTGCTGCGCAATATAGCCCTTCATTTCAAATTCCTGCTGAGCCTGCTTGAGCTCACGAAGGCTGAGTCCGATTTTCCTGTTGCGCTTGTCTATGCTGATAATAAGCACTTCAAGGGGTTCGCCGACTTTTGCGAATTCTTTCAGGTTCTGTACTTTGTCTTCAGCTATTTCAGATACATGAACCAGACCCTCGACGCCTTCCTCGATCTCAAGGAAAATGCCAAAATCGGTAATATTGGTTATCATGCCTTTTACAACCTGACCACGGCGGTACTTTTTGGGAACTTCTTCCCATGGATCCGGCTCAAGCTGCTTGATGCCAAGAGAGAAACGCTCGTTTTCTTTGTCGATGCTGAGCACTACCGCCTTGACCATGTCGCCTTTTTTATACAATTCGGCAGGATGCTTGATTTTCTGTATCCAGGATATATCCGAGATATGCACGAGGCCATCGATACCCTCGTCAAGACCTATGAATATGCCGAAATCGGTTATGTTTTTAATTTTTCCTTCAACAACCGTTCCCACCGGATACCGCTCTTCGATCACTGACCAGGGATTGGGCTCAAGCTGCTTCAGGCCCAGGGAAATGCGTTTTCTGGACACATCGACATCCAGCACTACAGCCTCTACTACGTCGGCGATTGACAGCAGCTGGGATGGATGCTTGACTTTTTTCGTCCAGGACATTTCAGAGATATGAATGAGACCCTCAACACCTTCCTCAAGCTCGATGAAGGCGCCGTAATTGGTGATGTTGACCACCTTGCCGGCGACCCGGTTGTTGATAGCATATTTTTCCTGCACGAGTTCCCAGGGGTTTGTCTTCATCTGTTTAAAGCCGAGGGCGACACGCTGATTTTCACGGTCGAAACTCAGTATCTTCACATCGGTGACATCTCCGATATTGAAGTAATCGCGCGGGGAGGTGATGCGGCCCCAGGAAATATCGGTCACATGAAGCAGTCCGTCTACGCCGCCGAGATCGATAAACACGCCATAATCGGTGATATTTTTAACCGTTCCTTTAACGATAGAGCCTTCCTCAATGTTCTTGAGCGTTTCCGACCGAAGGCTTTCACGTTCTTTTTCGAGAATTGCACGGCGGGAAAGTACAATATTGCCCCGTTTTTTGCTCAGTTTCAGTATTTTGAACTGAAGGGTCTGGCCTATCAGCCTGTCCAGATCCCGCACAGGATGCAAGTCAATCTGTGAGCCGGGTAGAAATGCCCGCAGGCCGATATCAACGGCAAGGCCGCCTTTGATCTTCGACACGATTTTACCTTCGATAAGGTCGTCGTCGTCATAGACCCTGCTTACGGTATCCCATATGCGCATTCTATCCGCCTTGTCCTTGGACAGAGGCATCATCCCGCTTTCATTCTCCCATCCTTCAATGTAGACATCTACGGTGTCTCCATTTTTGACGGTCAGATTGCCGTCAGCGTCCTTGAATTCTTCGATGGGAATCTGTCCTTCGGATTTGCAGCCTACATCCACGATAACATAATCGGCTGTAATCTGAATGATGCGGCCCGGTACGACTTCGTCGGTCTGAACCTTTCGTGCGCTCAGACTGTCTTCCAGCATTTTCTCGAAGCTTTCGACCTCAGGAAAATCGCTATTTGCCTGCTCCATATCTTCAGCAGGCTGGTTGGTGTTAATAGTTTGTTCCATTGTTTTTTTCCTCTCTTCCGTTTTTTATTTATGGCAATGAGGGCTGTTTCGCCAAGTCGATATGTAAAGAAATCGCCTTGAGTACATCCTCACGTGTCATCGAGCTTGTATCTATAATGACAGCACCCGGAGCCGGTTTAAGGGGCGCAATAGTGCGATTGCTGTCGTCATAATCGCGTTTTTGTATATCTAAAAACAAATTATTATAATCGATATTTATTTTTTTTTCAATAAATTCTTTATAGCGTCTTTGAGCCCGTATTTCAACACTGGCATCAAGGTAGAACTTGAAGCGGGCTTGCGGAAAGATGACCGTGCCCGCATCGCGCCCATCGACAACGACGCCGCCATGGGCGCCGATCTCCCGCTGGAGCGCTACAAGAGCATTTCTAACCGATTTTACGGCTGAAATGCTTGATGCCAGCATGCTGATCTCCGGCGTGCGAATGGCCCCGGTCACGTCGCGTCCAGAGGAAAATACGAGCTGTTGATCCTCTGACTGCTTGAAGGATATTTTTATTTCATGACACAGCGCTGCAAGAGCAGCTTCATCAGCGGCATCAATGCCGCTTTCACGGGCTTCAAGGGCGATGACGCGGTACATGGCGCCGGTGTCCAGGTACACAAAGCCAAGTCTTTTTGCCAGAAGTCTTCCAATAGTGCTTTTCCCCGAGCCGACAGGCCCGTCGATTGTAATAATAGTATTGCTCATAGCGATTCCCTTTGACATCTAGCCTGCAAGTTCTGTGAGTTTTGTCATAAATTCAGGAAATGACGTATTGATGCAGTCGCAGTCTTCTATGCTTATTGGGCTTTGAGCAACAAGCCCTGCAACGGCCAGAGCCATGGCAATGCGGTGATCGCCATGGCTCTTACAGGATGCTCCCGCCAGATGTTCCGTTCCGGTGATTATCATGCCGTCAGGCTGTTCCTGTACCGTAACGCCGCATTTTTGCAGCTCGCAGGCCGTGGTAGCGATACGGTCGGATTCCTTTACCCGCAGCTCTTTGGCATCGTTGATAATCGTTGTGCCTTCCGCGCATGCAGCAGCTATGGCCACCACCGGAATTTCATCGATGGCCCGCGGAATGATAGGGCCGTTAATTGTGATGCCCTTTAACCGGCTTGAGCGCACAAAAATATCTGCAACCGGTTCGCCACAGACCGTCCGGATATTTTGCAGCTCTATCGTGCCGCCCATGGCCTGCAAAATATCAATAACGCCGGTTCGTGTCGGATTGACCCCGATTCCTTTAATCAGTATTTCCGACCCGGGAACCAGCAGTGCCGCGACCATAAAAAAAGCGGCTGATGAGATATCACCGGGGATGTCATACCTCTCGGGGCGTATTTCCGCGGCGGCAGCAAGTGCAGCAGTTGTTGATTCTCTTGTAATCGGAACGCCGAGATGCTCAAGCATGCGTTCAGTATGATCTCGGGAAAGCGCCGGTTCTGTGATCCTCGTTACGCCATCGGCATAAAGGCCTGCCAGAATAAGGCATGATTTGATTTGAGCGCTTGCAACGGGTAATGTGTAGTCAATGCCTTTCAGGTGTGATCCCGTAATAGCAAGAGGGGCATAATCACCCTCACGGCGGCCATGTATGCATGCGCCCATCTGGCGCAAAGGGCCAACTACCCGTTTCATAGGCCTGTGGTTGAGAGATGCATCGCCCGATAACACGGTAAAAAAGCGCTGAGGACTCAGAAGCCCCGTCATAAGGCGTGTCGTTGTCCCTGAGTTGCCGGTATACAGCACCGTCGACGGCTCCTGAAGGCCGTGCAATCCCCTGCCCGTGACAGTCAGGTTATGCAGGCCGCCGGCTTCAGTTTTAATGCCCATCTGTCGGAATATCTCCAGGGTTCTGGCAGCGTCTTCCCCTGAACACAGGTTGTGTATTTCGCATTTTCCTGATGAGAGAGCCGAGAATATGATCGCCCGATGCGAGATGGACTTGTCGCCGGGGAGCGTTAATTCACCTTCAAGTTTATATGCTTTTTTTGTGGTTAGCGTGCTCACGTGATAAAGCTCAATGTGGGTTTATATGGCCCGTCGCGTATCGTGTGATTTTTTGAAAAATTGTTCAATCTCCGACGTGTTGCCGTCTGCAATGCTTTGTTTCAATGAGCCAAGAGATTTTTCGAAAAAGCCTATGGCATTTAGAATATGATCTTTATTCATAAGCGCAATATCGCGCCACATGACCGGATCGCTGGCGGCAATGCGCGTAAAATCGCGGAATCCGCCGGCTGAATATTGCAATATCTGCTTTTCGAAGTTTTCCATATCCGTCAGAGCATTCACCAGTGAAAAGGCAACAATGTGTGGCAGATGGCTGATGCCGGCAAATATCATGTCATGCGTTTTGATATCCATGCAAACAATGTTAGCGCCGACGGCCTTCCAGAAATTTTCAAGTTTTTTAAGGGCATGAGGATCAGTTTTTTCTGTTGGCGTCAAAACGCAGGCGCGATGCTCAAAGAGCCCGTCGACGGATGATTCAAAACCGGAGTTTTCAGTGCCCGCTATAGGATGGCCGCCTATAAAAAAAACTCCCTGTGGCATCATCGGCTCAACCTGCTCAATAATAGCGGTTTTAACACTGCCGACATCAGTGATAACTGCGCCCTGTTTCACGTGCGGCAGCATTTCAAGAATTTGCTGAGTGATAAGACTTACGGGAGTGCCGACAATAATAAGATCTGCCTGCGCAATGCCCTGGCTATAATCGGTATGCCAGGCGTCGATAATGCCCATTTCAAGGGCTTTTTTTAGCCTCTCGGGACTGCGGCCAAAGCCTGTAATGGTTGCGGCAAGGCCAAGCCGGCGAATATCGCGGGCAAGTGATCCGCCGATGAGTCCGAGGCCGGCTATAGCGATATGGTTAAACATATGTTTCATGCATCACCTCAGGGCAGCATGCGATCGCTGCGGGGGTAGGAGCCGAGCACTTTCATGAATTGCGCTGATGCCCCTACTTCATCAATGGCACACCTGATAGGAGGGTCCTGCTGGTGACCTTCAATATCGATGAAAAAGATATATTCCCAGGGTTTTTTTCTGAAAGGCCGCGATTCTATTTTGGTCATATTTATAGCATGGGTGCTGAATGGTTTCAGTATTTCATGCAGTGCCCCGACACCGTCTTTAATGGAAAACATGATCGAGGTTTTATCGCTGCCGGTGCGGCCTGGCGATTGCCGGCCAATAATCCAGAAGCGGGTGTAGTTTTGCGCATTGTCTTCTATGCGATGCCGCAGTATCGGCACCTCATGGGCTTTTGCAGCAAACTCACTTGCAATGGCTGCGCTGCCGGGTTCGGTTTTTGCCATTTGGGCCGCAATGGCAGTGCTGAAGGTCTCTTTGATATCGGCATGGGGCATGTTTTTTGCCAGCCAGTTGTAGCATTGGGCAATAGGCTGGGGATGCGAATAGACAACCTTTATATCATCGAGTTTCAGCTCCGTGGAAAGAAGGCATTGCGATATGGCAAGCATCACCTCGGAGCATATCTGCAGAGGGGATTCAATGAACATATCGAGAGTCAGGTTAACAACTCCTTCGGTTGAATTTTCAATAGGCACCACGCCGTAGTCGGCCCGGCCGCGCTCAACTTCATCGAAAATGTCAGGTACGCCTCGTGTAAACGTGAAATTGACCGCCTGTCCGAACTGCTGAATGGCCGCAATATGAGAAAATGTTGCTTCAGGCCCCAGGCATGCAATCTGGAGTGTTTTTTCCAACGACAGGGATGCCGACATGATTTCCCGGAAAATGGGCCGTATCGCGCTTGATGGAAATGGCCCTTGATTGAGAGTGACCAGTCTCTGATAAATTGATTCTTCGCGCTCAAGCACAAGGAATTGGCGATTATCCTGTTTTTTGATATGGCCGATCTCAAGCACGTGAGATGCCCGTTTATTTAATAGTGCAAGCACCTGATCGTCAATTGCGTCAATCTGTGCTCTGAGTTCCAGCAGTTTTTTCTTTTCTTCTGACATAAATTTTGTCCCAAAAAATTAACAGGGTGCAAACTATATAAAAAAGCATGCATGGATGCAACTCATTTTCGATGCATCCGGTTTATAGCTATGATAATTAATTGTGGATGATCAGCTCAGAAAAAAGACTGAAATAACGTCACTGGAAGCGGGAAACAATATGTTTTGTTCACATGCAACTTATTATATGCTTATACTTTAAAAAAACAATAAAGACAAGCTGGATATCATATGAAAATAGCTTTTATATCCGATGTGCACGGCAACCTTGAGGCCTTTGCAGCCGTGTGTGCGTCGATCAAGGATGAGCATGTCGACCGTGTTGTTTTTCTGGGGGATATTGTCGGGTACGGGGCAAATCCGAATGAATGCATCGAGCTGTTGCGCACCATTACAGAGCATTGCGTTGCGGGCAATCATGATTGGGCTGCTGCGGGCAGGCAATCAACCGAGACCTTCAACCCTGCTGCCAGAGATGCTATCGAGTGGACATCTGCACAATTAACAGCGGAGAATAAGGCGTTGCTTATGTCGCTGCCGCTGAGTTTGGAAATAAACCAATTGTTGTGTGTGCATGCGACCCCGTTTATGCCGCAGAAGTGGCGCTATGTTTTTAATGAATGTGATGCTGAATTAATTTTTGAAACATTCATGCAGCGTATTTGTTTTGTAGCCCATACGCATTGCCCCGCTATTTTTATAGAGCATGAAGATACAACCGTAATGAGGGAAATTTCATCACAGGTTACCCTTCATCCGCGCTGTAGATATATCATAAATTGCGGCAGTGTCGGGCAGCCCCGTGATGGTGATAACCGCGCCAGCTATGGTGTTTTTGATGCTTCATGCAGCCAGTATTATCTTGTACGAGTTGATTATGACCTTGCTTCAGCTCAGAAAAAAATTCTGCGTGCAGGGTTGTCGGATTTTCTGGCGCACAGAATTTCTGTTGGGCGATAGCAGCAGAAAATAGACATGGATTATTTTAACGGGCTGATAAAAAATTTTTTATTCAAGTTTATTATATTTGATCCGATAAAAATATTATATGTTCAAGATTGCTATTAATCAAACAAGGAGGATTACCAATGGCAAGTTCCAAACAAATCAGCGCGTGGATAGCATCAAACAAAAAAGAAATTATCAAGCTGGGCAAGAAAATTAAAAAGTTTGAAGGTGATCTCAAGAAAGCAGTAGCCAAAGAAAAGGCAGCGCCAAAGAAAAAGGCCGCCCCGAAAAAAAAGGCTGCTGCAAAGAAGCCGGTTAAGAAGGCCAAGAAGTAGTATCGCATAAAGCAGTTTAAGAGAGCCGGCTAGAAATAGCCGGCTCTTTTTATTGCAGCTTTTATTGATTGTTGGTCTGCCGTAGCGGGCCTTCGCCTTTGATTTGGTTAGTGTTTTTTTACCGGATGGATTAGAATAGATGCATTCGCCACAGAGGCGGGTGTTTTTTTTTTGGAAAGAAAAAGGCATGTCCGGACTAGATACAATATTTGTAAAAGGCGCCCGGGTTCACAACCTGAAAAATATCGATGTCGAAATACCGAAAAACAAGCTTGTTGTCATTACCGGCAGAAGCGGTTCAGGCAAGTCATCTCTGGCCTTTGATACCATCTATTCCGAAGGCCAGCGCCGTTATGTTGAATCGCTTTCGGCCTATGCACGCCAGTTTCTCGAACAGATGCAGAAGCCGGACGTTGACTCGATAGAGGGGCTCTCCCCGGCCATTGCCATTGAACAAAAAACGGTCAGCAAGAATCCCCGCTCAACGGTTGCCACGGTCACTGAAATCTATGATTATCTTCGTGTTCTGTACGCCCGCCTCGGAACACCTTACTGCCATAGCTGCGGACGTGAAATTTCCTCTCAGACGATTCAGGAAATGATTGACCGGATTATGGAGTTGCCGGAAGGCGAAAAGCTTGTGCTGCTTGCGCCAGTGGTTCAGGGCAGGAAAGGGGAATACAAAAAAGAACTTCATGACCTGCAGAAGCAGGGCTTTATCCGTGCCAGGATTGATGGGGCTTTGGTTGATCTTAATACTGATATAAGTCTTGATAAAAACAAAAAGCATACCATTGAGATAGTTGTGGACAGAATTATTGTGAAAGCCGGCATTGAAAAGCGCCTGGCCGACTCGATTCAAACGGCACTGCGCTTCAGCGGAGGGCTTGTCATAGTGCTGCCGGGCAATGGCCCTGACATGCTGTTTAATGAAAAGCTTGCCTGCCCTGAGTGCGGTGTGAGCTACCCTGAAATCAGCCCCCGCACCTTTTCATTTAACAGCCCGTACGGCGCCTGTCCGGCCTGTTTAGGGCTTGGCACAAAAGCTGAGTTTGATCCTCTGCTCGTCGTTCCTGATGGCGAGCTTTCAATCAACCAGGGAGCCATTGCGCCCTGGGGCACGGCGGATTCGTTCTGGGTGAAACATCTGGCCCGCTCGCTTGCGCAGCACTACGGGTTCTCTCTTGATACCCCTTTCAAAAAATTACCTGCGAGCATTCGCACCATACTGCTGTCCGGTTCCGGGCAGGAGAAAGTTTTACTGGTGTTTGAAGGGAAAAAGAGCCTGTATAAAACCGAGAAGCCGTTTCAGGGTGTGTTGCCGTATCTCAATAAACGCTACCACGAAACAGAATCTGAAAAGGTGCGGGAGGAGGTTGCGCAGTACATGCATCAGGCTGTTTGTCCTGATTGCAGTGGAAGGCGTCTTCGAAAAGAAAGCCTTTCGATTAAAGTCAATGGCAAGTCCATTTGCGATTTTAATTCTATGAACGTTACCCAATGCTCGGACTTTATGAAAGGTCTGAAGTTTACGGGCAGCCGCGCAGAAATAGCTGTGCCGCTTGTGAAAGAAATCAGCCAGCGGCTTTATTTTTTGTCATATCTGGGACTGGAGTACCTGACACTTGATCGTATTGCCGGGACGCTGTCGGGCGGTGAAGCCCACCGCATACGGCTTGCAACACAGCTTGGCTCACGGCTGACCGGCGTGCTGTATGTGCTTGATGAACCCAGTGTCGGCCTTCATGCCCGTGACACTGATCGCTTGCTTGTGACTCTCAGGCAGTTGCGCGATATCGGCAATACGGTCATTATCGTCGAGCATGATGAAGAAACGATTCGAGCCGCTGATCATGTGATTGATCTTGGCCCGGGGGCCGGCACTGAGGGGGGCCATGTGGTGGCTACAGGCTCGCCCGTTGAGATTGAGAGAAATCATAAATCTATTACCGGCCGGTATCTTGCCGGAATATCAAAATTTCCGTCACACGTGCGCCGGTCTGTTTCGAAAAAAAACGCACTGAAGATAGTCTGCGCGCGGGAAAATAATTTAAAAGACATTACTGTTTCGATACCGCTTGAGCTTTTTGTCTGCGTGACCGGTGTGTCGGGGTCAGGTAAAAGTACTCTCGTCGTGGATACCTTATACGGGCTGCTTGCTCAGCGTTTTTATAAAACAGCTGTAAAGGCCGGCAGCGTTACTGAAATTCAGGGCATTGAAAAAATCGATAAATCCATCAATGTCGATCAGTCGCCTATCGGCCGTACGCCGCGTTCCAACCCTGCAACATTTACCGGGCTTTTTGATCCCATTCGCACTTTGTTTGCCGGGTTGCCCGAGTCGCGCGTGCGCGGCTATAAATCGGGCCGGTTCAGCTTCAACGTGAAAGGCGGCAGGTGCGAAGCATGTCAGGGCGACGGACTGGTGCAGATTGAGATGCATTTTTTACCCGATATTTATGTGACCTGCGATGTGTGCCGGGGACGCCGTTATAACAGGGAAACCCTTGAAGTTGTTTATAAAGGGAAAAACATCGCCGATGTTCTCGACATGACCGTGAGTGAAGCGCTGCCGTTTTTTGAAAATATTCCGCAAATACGGGGCAAGCTCCAGGTGCTGCATGATGTAGGGCTACATTACATTACGCTTGGCCAGCAGGCAACAACGCTGTCGGGCGGCGAAGCACAGCGCATAAAACTGTCCCGCGAGCTGAGCCGCAGGGAAACAGGCCGCACTCTGTATATTCTTGACGAACCCACTACGGGTCTTCACTTTGCCGATGTGGCAAAGCTTCTGGAGGTGCTGGGCAATCTTGTTGATCGTGGAAATACTGTTCTTGTCATAGAGCACAACATGGATGTGATCAAAGCAGCTGATTATATCATTGATCTTGGTCCCGAGGGTGGCGACAGGGGAGGCTATGTAGTTGCTACGGGGACTCCAGAAGAAATCGTCAGAGAAAAGAATTCGTACACCGGGCGGTTTTTGAAAAAATATTTATAAGTGGATTTTGACAGCAGCGGTAAATATTTTCGTATTGCATAATTTCTGAATTCTGATATTCTGAATTCAGAAATTATGCAGAACAGGAGGAAGTTATGCAGGCCGTTAAATCATTTACATCTTCAATAAAGGCCCGTGGCCAGTTGACTATACCCAAACAGCTGCGCAAGATGAGTCATCTGGAAGATGGGCAGCAGGTATCTATTATCCCTGTGGGTGATGCAGTACTTATTGCGCCCCGGAGGATTGAACTTGAGGAAGCCCGCAGACAGGTGCGCAGGATACTCAGGGAGTCCGGTTTGTCGCCGGAAGATATTTTGGCAGGCCTTGCCGATGAAAGAGAAACTCTATACAAAGAAGTGTATGGAAAGAAAAAACGTTAGGATTTTTCTGGATTCAAACGTAATTCTCTCCGGCCTGCTTTCAGACAAAGGCGCGCCGAGAGTTATTTTTGATATTCTCTCCCTCAATCTCCCATTGTTTACAGCTGTGACAGGCCGCTACAATATTATCGAAGTAGAGCGCAATATAAAAAAGAAACTTCCCGCACTTTTGCCCATCTATAAAAATTATTTTAGTAAAGCTGCTATCAGCATCATAGCGCTGCCATCGGCAGAAGAAATAAAGCTTTTTGAAGGCATCATAAATGAAAAAGATGTTCCAGTCCTGGCCTCGGCAGCTAAAGGTAAAGCCGACTTTCTGCTGACCGGCGACAAGAAGCATTTTCAAAAGCTTAATAAATCCGACACCTGCAAGTTTGTGATTGTAAGCCCTGCGGAATTCCTTGAAACCATCCTTTCTGAACTTTTCGAGAGATAACCGTTATTGAGTGGTGGGATTTGCCGGTCATTTCCAGAAAGACCGGAGCTGAGTTTAATCCGGACTGTGGTTTCAGGACCAAAAAAACAAAAAAGGGGACGCTTGACAATTAAATCAGTGTCCCTCATTTTACTATCTTATTATAAAAAAAATGACTTTTCAGGCTGATTTTGCAGTGAAGGTATTTGTGGAAACAGTATGAGCCGAGACAATTTTCAATCCAAGAGATCGGGCAAGATCTCCTGCATTTTCTTTGGTCTTATTAATTAATTCATCCGGAGCAAGGTCTTTGGTTTCATTATAATCCTGCTCCCTGACACTGTGAATCCATTCCAGCGATTTATATTTCCACTTCGCCATAACCTGTTACCTCCTCTGGCGGAACAATATCTATCGGGGAAAACCCCAGCCTTAAATTTACACTGTTTATAAGTCTTCTGACGGTTATGTTCGCCATATGTCTATAGTTCCAGGAAACAATATAATCAATCTGGTGGTAAACCGCTATGGCAATATGACGGGCATCGTCTCGATACTTCACCGGAATCACTTTATCGTGAAGATATGCCTCGGATAGTTCTATGCACTCCTTTGTTTCCTCGATCAATGATAGCCCTGCATCTGCTATCAAACGTTCCAACTCATTTTTTATCTTCAGGGGCGCCCTCTGGATCTCAAGCAAAGTTAAATAAGAAATAAAGCCTTCATAGGTTTTGTTTTTTATGAGTTCAAGAAGGTTTTTGGCTGCGGAGACCCTTGCGGTATCTTCGGTGTCAAAAATACCGCCAAGGGTTGATGTGTCAAGATATAGTTTTATCTTTTTCATTAAGTAGCCGGACTTGATAGAAGTTTAGTTGTAAATATATCATAAAATTTAAAATAAAGCCTAAAAACTCTTCCAGCTGAACCTGAAACCGCTGCGGCCCTAAGGAAACCGGGGGCTTTTTTTATGGGCAAAAATCGAGAAAAATCGAGGGCCAAATCTTTACCGTGACATTTCAGGGTTGTTTAAAAAGCAATTTATCAAGATAAAGATTTGATAATCATATACCCCCCGAACTGAGCCGCAGGGAAACAGGCCGCACACTGTATATTCTTGACGAACCCACTACGGGTCTTCACTTTGCCGATGTGGCAAAGCTTCTGGAGGTGCTGGGCAATCTTGTTGATCGTGGAAATACGGTGCTTGTCATAGAGCATAACATGGATGTGATTAAAGCAGCTGATTATATTATTGATCTTGGTCCCGAGGGTGGCGACAGGGGGGGGTATGTTGTGGCTACAGGGACTCCTGAGGAAATCGTCAGAGAAAAGAATTTATACACCGGGCAGTTTTTGAAAAAATATTTATAAATGGGTGTTGGATTGGTGCAATGATTCTCGGAGTTTGTACAATTTGTCAACAACCCCTATTTGTTCCCTCATTTAATCCAATTAGCCCTTTGATTCTAAGAACCGACGCCTTTTTTTTATTGTGGAATCATGGCAAAGACACTATAGTATAAAAAAGACGACGACTAAAAACAGGTTTTCTACGTGGACATTAATTTTACTCGGCATGCCAAAAGACGGGCAAAGTTGTACGGTATTTCTTTGGAAACGATAACCGGTATCGTTGCAGATATGAATCTGCGGGAGGGCAGCCATACAATTACAAAAAAAGTCTCCGGGCTTCGATTTTCATTAAAAATTGTTCTTGTTGTCAAAGACGCAGCGGCAACAATTATCACTGCCTATCCATTAAAGAGAGGAATAAAGAAATGAGAGTGCATTACGATAACCAAGCTGATGCAATCTATATAAAATTAGGCAACCAGAAACCCGATGGCGTTGTTGAAATATCGGATGGTGTCAATCTTGATACCACGGCTGAAAATAAAATCGTCGGCATTGAAATTCTGGATGCTTCCAAAAGGTTGAACATCAAGACGATCCTTTCCTATGAACTCGCACTGGACGACAAATTGACTCGAAAAACCGCATAGCTTCATCTGCGCACTGTCTGGAATTCTTAGGTGATTTACCCTGCATCGCTGTCTTGTCCTCTGCTGCCAGATTCATTGTACCCTAATTAAACTCAATCCCCCCCCCCTTAAATTGCTTTTTTTCTTCACTCATTATTTATTGACAGCTATGCGTCATTGGCGTATGGTTGAGTTATGGTTTTTATAGAAACTTCCATTTTTACCAAAGAAATTCAAAAGCTGCTCCCCGATGATG
>Ga0114951_10003203_pt1 | contig 17203 bp, 20 predicted proteins | sample AM7aDNAmetaG_FD_88677 | JGI IMG/M metagenome (GOLD analysis project Ga0114951, IMG submission 88677) | Freshwater microbial communities from Finland to study Microbial Dark Matter (Phase II) - AM7a DNA metaG | ecosystem: Environmental > Aquatic > Freshwater > Lake | place: Finland: Lake Alinen...
GGCCAAAGACCGTGCGGCCCTGATGCACCGACTCGATCAAGCTTTGAACTGGGTCACCGACCGCGCCGCCGACAATCAACGCACCTGCACCATAAAGCAGTAAACTTTTGGCAGACGCTCTAGGTAAAACGCGCCGAAATAGTCGGAATATGATCGGTATTGCAAATTGCATTTAGGAAAGCCTGCCCTGAGTGGGGGATATTGCAAAATGCACGACGAATCGCCTGATCAGGCGTGGGCAGAGGCACAGGGCCGGCTGTGAAGAACTAGCCGCCGGCGCGAGCCAGCGACGCGAACAGGTCGCCCCGGGCCTCGTAATTGGGGTACTGATCCCAGCTGGCGCTGGCAGGCGAGAGCACGATGGCTTCGATGAGTGCCGGTCGGTCGCCCTCCCCCGTGCTGCCGGCGTCCCCCGCGACGGCGCGTGCCCATTGCACCGCCAGTGGCATCGCTTGCTGCAGCGTTTGTGCGTAGGCGATTCTTGCGCCGGCACATTGGACGCCGGCGGTTTTCACTTGATCGACCATCGCCTGGCCGGTCTGCCCGATCCCGATGACGCCGCCGGCGCGTTGGGCCAGCAGTTTCTCAAAGGCCGATAGATCGATGTGCTTGTCGTACCCGCCGACGATGAAGATCGCGGCGCCCGGCGCAAAAGCTTTTAGCGCGGTGATGGAAGCGTCGGGACTGGTGGCTTTGGAGTCGTTGTAGAAACGAAGTGTGCGAGGCGCTTCGCCAGGAATCGCAAGCTGCGTGGCGTGGACGATCTGCAGCCGATGCGCCAACCCGCCGAAGTTTTCGATCGCGCGCATGGCCGCGGCGCGATCCACGGCCACCGGCAGATGATCGAGTGCCGCCAGCGCCGCACGGGCATTGGACTGGTTGTGTTCTCCCGGCATCAGCAGATTCAACGTGCTGGGGCCGCGGGTCGTGTATTTGATGACCTTGCCTCGGGCCAGATGCACCCACCGGCTGATCAGGTCGTGATCGTTGTTGAGGATGGCTACATCCGCGGGTTTCTGAAACTTAAGGATGTTCTGTTTGATCGCGGCATACTCAGCCATCGTGTGATGTCGGTCGAGGTGGTTGGGGAAGAGGTTGGTGACCACCGCGATATTGGGGCTCCACTGAAGATGTGCCGTCTCTTCCAGCATGAAACTGGAAAGCTCAAGGACGATGAGATCCTGCGGTCGGATATTGGGCAATTCCGCGAGCAGCGATTTGCCGATGTTTCCGCCGAGAAAGACGCGGTTCGATTCCGGCTGCACATTCAGTCCCGCTTTGATCGCTTCAAAAATGAGGGTCGTCGTCGTGCTCTTTCCGACGCTGCCCGTGACGCCGATGGTGAATCCGCGGCAACGTTCGAGAAAGAGGTTCATCTCCGATGTGCAGGGGATGCCGGCGCGGAGGGCCGCCTGCACAAACTCGCTCTTCGCCTTGTCCACGGCCGGGTTGGTGATGAGCAGATCGCACGCGGTGAAGTCCGCCAGATCGTGGCCGCCGAGTTTGAACGTGATGCGGTCGCCGAGGTCGGCGAGTTTCTGCACCGATTCTGCGAGTTGCTCCGCATTGGCCGTGTCCGTGACGGTCACGCGGGCCCCCTGCTCGGCCAGCCAGCGGCTGACGCCCACTCCGCCGCCGAAACGGCCGAGGCCCATGACGAGAACGCGTTTGTCTGCCAACGGAAAATGCGAGTTCATGATCTTCATCCGTGAAGGTGCAGGTGTGCGGCGGCCGGACCGCAAAGTTTAAAAGTTTACTTGAAAAACCAATCCGGCTTGGGTTTTTTCCACGCCGCATCGGGAAGCTCTTCGAGCCGCTTGTACATGAGATCCTGATATTCATCCGAACGATATTCCGGGAAGACGGACAGGAAGCCGCCGTCGACCAGGAGGTCCGTACCGGTGATGAAACGTGCCGCCGGCGATGTCAGGTAGATGGCCGCCAGGGCGATGTCGGCGGGCCGGCCGCGGTACGGCAGCGCCTGGATCCGCGAGCCGCGCTTATCCGCCAGCGGCAGGAGTTCTTCGAGAATCTTTTCAGAGTACTCTTCGTGAATCGACTCGACCCACCACTTGAGTTCCTTGGGCAGGTTGGCGATCGGGCCGGGGCTTAGCGTGTTGACGCGGATGCGCCGGCCCGCAAGCTCCACCGCCATCTCGCGGCTCATGTTGATCACGGCGGCTTTTCCCGCGGCATAGAGCGTGGCGCGAAACGTCGGTCGATGCGCATTCACTGAAGCGATGTTGACGATCGATCCGCCGCCTCTCCCCCCCGTCTTTTCGAAATGCGGCACGAGTAGCCGCGCCAGCAGCCACGTGGAACGGACGTTGGTATGAAAGTAGCGGTCAAAATCTTCCGTCTTTTCCTTGAGGATGCCGCGGGAGTTGGGAATCGCCCCGCAGTGGACGAGCGCATGAAGACTGCCGGTATATTCGGCGGCGGTGGCGACCAGTTTCTCGACGTCCGCGACAGTCGCCAGGTCGGCGGTGATCTTATGCACGGGCAGGCCGCGCGCCACCAACGCATCGATCCGATCCGCAAAGGGCGCATCCTGTTGATCGGAGGCGAGCACCGTAGCGCCGTTGACGGCAAAGGCTTCGGCGATCTTCGCGCCAATCCAGCCGGATGCTCCCGTGACGATCACGGAGAGTCCTTTTACGGAAAAGGCGTCGGCGATGTGCAGGGAAAGTGGGTCGGTATCCTGGAACAACTTCACGGGCGTTGGTCTCCTTGAGTGCGCTTGAGTAGGACAAAACAGCATCGCCGAGCGAAAGCGGGAATGCAAATCGCGTTGCGACTGCGGCTTTCCTACAATAGAAGGATGAGCGCTGTCGCGACAACTTCGCTGGAAAAGCAACTTACCCCCCTGCCGTGGGAGTGGTTTGATTTTGCCCCGCCGCCGGAGGCCTCTTCGCCGGATTTTCCCGGTCTGCAGGTTTCGACGGGGACCGTGTTGATGGACCATCGACCGGTGCCTTACCGCGTCATCGAAATGGCGGGCGATTCGCATCGGCCCAAACTGATGCTGATGCACGGCATGGGGCTGAACATCGCCACGTTCCACGGGATCGCGGCGTATCTGCTGGCGACGCATGACCTGATCATGCCCGATTACACCTCGTTTTCGTTGCCGCACGCGTGGCCCCATGGAGGCGTCTCCGTGAAGGTGATGGCGGAAACGGTTTGTCGCGTCGCCGATGCACTGAAGATTGAGCGGCTCGCGCTGGCGGGAAATTCTCTTGGCGGCGGCATGTGCCTGATGGCGGCGCTGCAGCATCCCGATCGCATCGGCAAACTGGTCCTGACCAACCCCGCCTGTTACCCGCAGGAACTTCCCTGGATGTATCGCCTGACGCGCGTCCCGATCGTGGGCGAACTGTTCATGACCCTCTCGCCTGCGGATCGGTTCATTGCAGGCATCGAATTCATCGGCTACGTCGACAAGAGCCGCTTTGTTTTGCCGTTGCGCCAGCGATACCGCGCGCAGCTGAGCCACCGCGCCAGCCGCTATCGGCTCATGGACATGATCCGCCATCTGCCGGGCAACGAGCGCGACCTCAGCTTTGCCGTGCATGTGCGGCGGCTTTGCGAGATTACGCAGCCGGTACTTCTGCTCTGGGGCATGAATGATCCGCTGCTCGATCCGGAATCCGGTCCGCGTCTGGCCAAGGACCTGCCGAACTGCCGCTTCATCACGTTTGCCGATCTGGGACACATGCCGCACGAGGAAGCCCCGGAACGCGTGGGACCGATCATCGCGGGATTCCTCAACGGTTAGCGGAAGCATTGCCCGGTTGCATCGCTGCGGCCACAATACCGGCATGAATCGCGTGGTCATGAATTACCTAGCCGTTGCCGCCGCCGGCGCCGTTGGCGCCGTGCTTCGTTTCTTTGTTGCACGCCTTTTTGCGGGTAGCACCTGGCCGATCGGCACGTTCATCATCAACATTACGGGATCGCTTTTCCTGGGCTGGTTTCTTACACGCTTCGGCGATCGAATCGAAATTTCCGAACCTCTCCGCTTGGGCATTGCCGTCGGATTTGTCGGCGCCTACACGACATTTTCCACGTACATGTTCGAGTCGGACAAACTGATTCGGGACGGCGAATGGCTTTCAGCATCGTTTTACCTCGCCGGCTCGCTGTTCATCGGACTTCTGGCCGTGCGCCTCGGTGCGATTGTCGCCCATAGAATGTGATGCCGGAGGGACCCATGCCCATCCTTGGCGAACAAATTCTGCTCCGCGTCTATCTGCTCAACACGGACCACGCCGGTCTTTCGCCTACTTACGAGCGCCTGGTTCGCGAAGCCCGCAAGAATAACCTCGCCGGCGCGACGGTGCTCAAGGGCATTCTCGGTTTCGGTTCGCGCGGGATGGCCCAGCCGTCGGATTTCTCGCTCTCTTCGCCGACACCCGTCATCGTTGAAATCGTCGATGCCGCAACCCGGATCGAAGCGTTCCTCAACATCATTCTGCCGGCCATCGTTCATCGCGGCATGCTGACGCTGGAACGCGCCGGCGTGATGCTCTACCGGCGCCGCGACGACCGTTCGCCTCCCTCCAAACCGACGCTGGAATTACTTTCCGGCGTATCGCCCCTGTCCACCGTCCCCACTCTCCACGGGAGTCTGGCCATGACTACTCAGGAAACCGGCTGCCTGCTGCGGATATTCATCGGCGAATCCGATCGCTTCGAAAAGCGCCCGCTGCACGAGGCGATCGTTCGCAAGGCCCGCGATCTCGGCCTCGCCGGCGCTACGGTCCTGCGCGGCGCCATTGGCTTCGGCGCCAATTCCGTTCTGCATACCAACAAGGTCGTCGATCTGTCGACCGATCTGCCGATCGTGATCGAAATCATCGACACTGACGCCAACATCGAAAAACTTCTGCCGCACCTGGAAGAAATGGTGCACGAAGGCATGATCACCATGGAGCATGTCCGCATCGTGCTGTATCGGCATAACCCGGCCGACGGAACGCCCGGGTAGTCGTTCATCCTTAGCGGTAAACACTTTCCCGTCGTCGGGCAGAAGTAGCGAAGCCGCAAGACGGAACTCTTAGCAGGCAGCATCTGCAGCGCGAAAGTGGTTACGAAAACGCATTTTTCTGGAATTCCCCCACTCTAATCGCTACTATCCGAGGTTTGTGGTTGTCCGATGTTGTCTTGGCAGGGGAACCCGCATGACCCTCAACCGATTGCTGGTCGCCGTCGTGCTGCTCAATGTGTTAGCGTGGCCGACGCTCGGGTTCGCCTCAGCCTCCGTGTCCTCTGATCAAACTTCCGCCGCCCCCGCCAACTATCTTGAAGCCCATGAATACCACTTCGACAACGCCCGCATCCCCGGCAGCGGTTCGGTGCGGCAGAACGTGACGGCCTGGCAAGTCAGTGCCGGACGCTGGAACGGCCAGTCTCTCAACGGCCTGAGCATCGTCCTTGTCGAGTCGATTGCCGAAGACGGCCGCACGCCGCGGCAGACCAATTGCTACCTTTCACATTTCGCCACCGGAACGCAGCGCGAGGCGCTGCTGAGCGCCTTCATGTCCACCCAGCCGGAGCATTTTTCCTCGCTCCAGATTCAGAACATGCGTGTCGAGCCTGCCGCCATTTCCATCGAAATCGACGGCCAATCCGTCACACTTCATCTGGGTCTGATCGCCTAAAGTAGCGAACCGCGGGGGATACGGGGCGGGAGGCGCTGGGAATGCCCGGTGAGTATGCACGTAATGACTGGCGTGGAAAAAATCGTCTCTTTCTCTTTTCGTAAACGTTTGAAAGTGATAGCTTTTGATAAGTCGCCCAAACGGCTGCTGTAGAGCAATTCTCAGGGGATAATAAGATCCCAAGTTGTCTCTCCTGTCACTGCAACCCTACTCTGGCCTCAGTAATTCAATTTAATCTAGAATTTTTCACATTAATCTGCTTATTATTGTAGTCGTATAGTTTATTAACAATTATACTAGCAAAGCTGCATATAGCTTGTAATAATAAAGTGTAAGCATCTTGGAATCCTCGCAGAATTCGATTCGTGACGCTGCGGATGCTCGCTTTTCGGCGATCGTCGTGGCGTGATTGTGATGGCAAAGGTGAGTTCCTGTCAGGCCGCAAAGAAGTGAGCGAGCCGTGCATACGTTAGCGGAAGAATCCCCTGCCCTGCGTTCGATCTGGCGGCCAGGAATCACCTCTCGGACCGATTCGCGCGCCCGCGGCGACATTACAACTTACCGCGATCCAATCCCTCGCGTACCCGTGGCCTTTACGCTCATAGAAATTCTCGTGGTCGTCGCCGTGATTGCCATACTGATTACTGTTCTTATTCCGGTGCTATCGAAAGCGTTGGAATCCAGCCGGCGCGCCAAGTGCGCGGCCAATCTGCATTCCCTCGGCCTGGCGATTCAGGGCTATAACGTCGACAACGGCGAATACCCGCGAACGTCGTGGCGATCCTTCAATATGCCGGCCTATACTCCCTCCTATTTTGGAAGCAATCAGGTCGTGGTTACCGCATTTAGCGGGGCACGGGGATATGACCCCTTCAATGGCAGCGCCCCCGCTGGGAATTCCACCGGCCTCTCCAGCAACGAGAGTTCTAAGCCCTACGACAACGACGTGACTGCCGCGCTCTTTCTGCTCGTACGCCAGAACCGCATAGTAGCCAAGCAATTCATTTGTCCCAGCGCTAGCAGCCCGTTTACGACGGACCTCTAAGAGCCGGGCCGCAAACGCTCCCATGGCGGATATCCCGACAACAACAAGATGGATATTTTCCCCAACTGGCGCAGCAATTTCACCAACAAATATAACCTCTCCTACAGCTACACCATTCCCTATCCCAGCCGAACGTGGGACGAAAACGGAACTTCCGCTATGTCGGTCGGCTACCGCTATGACTCCCGCATGAATCCGCAAATGGCTCTGGCCGCCGACCTGAACCCCGGAAATATCAAGGGAGGCGATCTTTCCACGCTGACCTTGAATGCCAATCCTTCCGTGATGGCGCTGTGGAATAGTTTGAACCACGCCCAGGCTGGCCAAAACGTACTGTACGCGACTGGCGACGTACAGTGGGCCAAGACGCCGTTCGCGGGCGCCAACGCCGACAATATTTACACCCGCGCCGCTGGTTCCTACTCTCCGACGCCGGATCGCGCCAGCGACGTCACGTATCCCTATGGCGGGAATCCGCCATCCAATGTTGTGGACAATATCCTTCTGCCCACCCAGACCGCATTGACTAACGGCACCATGACCACCTATTGATTGACCACGCAAAGACGGCAGATCCGAATACGGAAGTACGAACCTGCGGAGACCGACTCATGCATCGCCGGCGCGGATTTACGATGATCGAATTATTGTCCGTCGTGACAATGATCGTCCTGCTGGTCGTGATCATGGTATACGTCATCGTGGCAGCGCAGGAGAAAATGAGAATTGCGCTGTGTGCATCGAACATGCGCCAAATCGGCTTGAATATGGCGGCCTATGCACGCGACAACCGGGGCTGGTATCCGTTGTGGGGTTATCCCGGAACCGGAGATCAAGTGGGTCTTGGGTCGGTCGGCCCTTGGACGGGGTACGACATTGCTGGAAATGCCTATAGCGGAACACCAAGCGGCCAATGGGGAACACACTTGGACCCGGTGGGAATTATGCCCTGCTTGGTGGTGTCGAAATATACCAGTTGGGGCGGCACCTATCAGACCAATGCCGGGTACTCCACGGGATGGAAAATTTACTACTGCCCCGACCTGGTGCCTTCGAACTGGTTCACGCAAACAGTTGTCAAAGATTTTTGGGCACAGCCCAATCCACCGGCTAACAACACGCCGAATATTGGCTATCACTATTTCAATGGGAACTCGTCGGGGTGGGTCAATCTGAATACGACTCCGAGCAATCCCGACTACTACTACACGAATAGTTATTACCGGGGCCGCGTCGTCTACAAGCCCGATGGCACACGCTATAACCCCTCCAGCGGTACGGCCTCCTTCGCCGCGGGATACATCGGTGATCCGCCCAACTGGGTTATTCTTGCGGATCGCGCCAGTTATAACCAGAGTTCGCTTTCTTGGAATACCGGGTCGGCGAATATCTTTAACATCCCCTCGATCAATCACGACAGCGGCATGAACAGCCTGTACAACGATGGTAGCGTTCGCTGGGCCTCCTTTACCACCACCCCATACGTGGTCCCAAGTAATTGGTACAGCCTGGGCTACGGCGGAAATCCCTGGCCCAATAACGACATAGTCGTCGCCGGCCTCATTCGGCCATAGTTTGTCGAGTGATCACTTCGCCTGAATTTCCGGAAACAATTCGCCGACAGATGTGTCTGGTGATGCGCTGCCTGACGCGCCTCCCTCGGCAGTGCTCCCGCGCGCGGCCGGCTCCGGCGCGGTTGCGTTGGACTGCGCGGGAGGCTGCTCCGGTATGGCCGGCGCGAGCATCGCGGCGCTGCTGGTGCGGGGCATCGTAAAGACTGTGGCCACCTTGAGCGCCACGACTACCGACGAAAGCAAGGTCACACAGCCGATGCCGCACAGGCCGATGATTCCCAGCGCCTGGTGACTGGAACGAAGCTGCACGCGGCGAATCGCACGCTGCCGCGCGAAAACCTGCGCCTGGTGCGTGTTCGCATCGGGGACGGCATCAGTTGCGGCGGCATTCGGGATATCGCCGTGCGGGACATCGGAAGGTTTGATACGCGGCGCGCCGGGCGAAGTGCCGCGCGGCTGTTCGATCGCCACGGCTTCGGCCGCAATCGGCTCGGGCATCATCGACGCCAGCGGATGCAGAACGGCCGCCGCACGCGCTGCCGCTGCCCGGAAAAGACGCGGATGAGCGTTGCCACGGGCCGGCGGCGTCAGCACGTCGAGAACCGTCGGACGAATGGAAAACGGGTCCTCGCGCCAGCGGCCCAACGGAACCGTCTGGGCCACCAGATGGTCTTCCCGATCGGCAGCGCCAAAATTGGTGATCTTGGCACGAAGCAACGTCCCGCAGCGTTCGCAGCGGACGAGGAAATCCAGCAGGTCCGGTGGAACCTGCGTCGCCCGGCCGCACGCCGGACATATACATTTCATGCGGACCTCCGAAGATGACCACCCGCACCGTCCATCGGGTGAAAGGGAAGGGGTCATCAGGAGAGGCAAAAAATGTGATTACAATATTGATAGGCGATGGATTATCAGACGTAACAGCGGTGCTCGCCGATGTATTTGACTACCGAAACAGGGGTGTAATAGTCGATCGAAAGCCCGGCCTTGACCCGCTGACGGATCTCGGTGGCGGAAATCGCGATCAGCGGCGTATCCAGAAGCGCCTGCTGAAACTGCCGGAAGATTTGCTCTCCCAAATGGTTACGCACCGCGTCCAGATCGGCATCTCGGCCCGTATCACCCGGCGGACCCAGAACCGACGTCCTAGGCAGGATGGCCACGCCGACGGCGGCAAGCAAGTCCGTAACGCGATGCCACGTGTGAAACCGGGCAAGCTGATCGGCGCCGATCAGTAACACCATATCGCCACCGTACTTACGTTTGAGGATATCCACGGTATCGAACGTATAACTCGGTGGCTCGCGGAGCAGTTCGCAATCGTCGACGGCAAATCGCGGCTCCGAAGCAATCGCCAACCGCACCATCTCCAACCGCTGCTGAGGTTCCGTACCGCCCGTTGCCGCACCGCCCAGTTTGTGCGGCGAGATGCGCGCGGGAATGAACACCACCCGATCCGCCTTGAGCAATTCCATCGCCCGTTGCGCAGTAATCAGGTGCCCGAAGTGGATCGGATCAAACGTGCCGCCATAAAGAACCGTCAGAGGCATGGAAGCATTATAAGGGAGAATTCGTTAAGGCAGAATTCAGAATTCGGAGTTCAGAATTCAGAGTAATGGCGGGAACCGCGGCGCGCCACTACTCCGAGCGACCAACCTATGGGTGGTCGGTACAATGTCTGTCGATGAAACGCCGCCTGTTCAACATCCTCGTCGCCTTCTCGCTTCTGCTCTTCGTTGTGACGGTGGGGCTGTGGCTGCGGAGCTATTGGACGACAGACCATATTCTTCTTCCCAAACCAGGTATGTATCAACGCTGGAGTATCCAGTCATATCTCGGACGACTCGGTTGTTCGACGCTGAAAATGGATCGTCCCATTCCCGACCCGTCTTATTGGTACACTCGCAACGTAGACGATGAAGATCAGTACGACCTAATCCGAGGGGCGGGAGAGTTTAAATGGACAGGTTTTGGAAACTATCGACAGACAATTGCTGGTGGGAAAACGCTCTACTACGAGCAATTCTATTATGTTCCGTACTGGTTCCCCGTACTTCTGTCTGCAATTCTGCCGTGGATATGGATCGTGAAAATTCGGAATTGGCGGCAGCATCGAAGGGGGATGTGCAGGAAGTGCGGCTATGACCTCCGCGCCAGCAAAGACCGCTGTCCGGAGTGCGGGGCATCAGTGTCCGTTTCAACTGGAGAATCTCATGAAACAAGTTGAGCTTGACTATCTGACACCACAAAAGAAGAAAATCAGCCTTCAGGCGCGTGTGGGACTGATATTTGCCATCGCTCCGTTCTTCCTGTTTTGCGTCGTGGAGTTCTTCTTATTTAATGATGAAACGCAATTCAATTCTTACCAAGATGCTGCGATGACTGTGGGAATTTTGGGCTGTCCGATCATTGCTGTGGTGCTGGGGCAATTGGCGCTGCGTCGAATGAAGCGGGATCCGAATCTGCGCGGCAGAGGTCTGGCGATAGCGGCGCTTACACTAGGCGGTTTATGGCTCGGTTTCTGGCTTTTCGCGATCGGCGCCCACGTGGTGATGTGGGTCAACAGTCTGGGTACTTGAGCTGTGAAAATGAATTTCGCGCGGTTTACTTTCGTTGCCTCACGTATGGCAAGCTGATTTTCGTCATGGTCGAATCCATGACGTAAGAGTCTTACGCCGACGTTCAGTGGAATTGGCCGCACCTCGTCAGGTATAGTGAACTCAACGGCTGCCCTTTCGCAGCCGAATCTTTGCAAGCAGGCGTTCGAGCCTGACCTTCATGCCTTCCCAAATCCACCAGCGGCGTCTGGCCCTCGAAGCGGCCCGCCTCATGGTTGAGCGGATCGAAACCGAGTATCTCCACGCCAAGGAACGGGCCATCCTCCTGCTCGGATTGCCCTACAACACGCCGTACCCGACGAACAAACAAATCAAGGAATGCATCGCCCAACTGACGCGCAAACAGATGGGTTCGGAGGCGATGGCGGGTCGGCTGCGCCTGATGCGGGCGCTGGCCGAGGAACTCATGACCGTCCTGGAGGACTTCGATCCGTACCTGATCGGCTCGACGCTCAGCGGCCAGATCCGCAGTTCCTCTGATATCGACCTGCACGTGTACTGCCACCATTTTCTGGAAGTGAAGGAGCGGCTACGCAGCTTCGGCTACGAAGAGGTCGCCGAGGAGTTGGTGGAGAATCAGAAGGGAGCTTTCGTCCACCTGCGCTGGCTGGAGCAAGACATCCCCGTCGAGATCACCATCCATACCTGGGAACAACGCGGCGAAGTGATGATCTCCAGCGTCACCGGCAAGGCGATGAAACGTGCCGATCTCGAAGAGGTACGCAGACTTTTCGGAAAGGGGTCAGCTTAGAGCGGGAATCTCCGTTTGAACGCGGTGGCAAAATAGAAACGGGGCGTTCGATGTGAACGCCCCGTTTGCTTGATGGCCGGTATGCGATGTACTTATTTCTTGGGCTCTTCCGGTTTCTTGGGTTCTGCCGGCGCCTTTTCGGTCACCTTGATGTCGAGGGCGCGGAGGTGTTCGGAGTAGATCCATTTCACTTCGACCTTGTCGCCGACGTGGAGTTCCTTGATCTTGGCGACGATGTCCTTGTCGAAGCCGCCGCCGTCCTTGGGGTTGCCGCCGATCCATTTGGGGAAGAATATTTCCGTCGTGCCGTCGGCGGACTTAGCGCCGAAGCAGGTGGTGGTGGCGTTGACGATTTTCTTGGTGACCGTGCCGGTGAAGGTGCCGGTGTCGCCTTCTTTTCTCTCGGCGTCGGCGGCGCGGGCCACCGCTACAGCGAACAGGGAAATGGTCAGGATCGTGATCAGGCAGACGAAACGACGGGTTAGCATGACGGGTTCCTTTCAGCTAGTGGCGGCTTCATAACTCCAAAAAGTCGCCGGAAACAACTGATTGTCAATCCGAAACCGGGGTTATGAAACAGCTTACAAGGTTTTCAGCCCGCGGCAATCGCGGGCGAGAGGTGTTTTGATTATAACGCAAAGATTCGCGATAACTTGCGGGAGTTGAAAATAACCGGTGTTTTGTTCGTAGTGAACTAAGGAGGCGTACGTATGGTGACGGCGACCGGCATAAAGGATGTGGCGAATTCCGCGGTAACGCTCGATGCCCGGGGATATTTTTCAAAAAGCGGCCGGACGATTGTCCCGGTCGGCGTGAATTACTGGCCGGGCTCGTGCGGCGTGGAGATGTGGCAGGCCTGGCCGGAACAGGAAATGCAGCACGATCTGGACGTGATGCGCAACCTCGGCCTCAATTGCGTGCGTTTCTTCCTGCGCTGGCCGGATTTCGAGCCCGAACTGGGCCGCTACGAAGAGGGCATGTTCGACCGCCTGCGAAAATACATGGGCTGGTGCGCCCAGCGCGGAATGCTGATCCACCCCTCACTGGTGATCGGCGGGATGAGCGGCGGAAATTTCTGGCCGCGGGGCAAAGATCATCGAAACCTCTTCGCCGATCCGCTCATGGTCGAGCGCAGCGCCGCGTATTGCGGCAAGGCGGCGGGAGTGCTGGCGCCGTTTCGCGAGAACATGATTGCGCTGGACCTGGGCAACGAGTTGGGCATCCGCGACGCATGGGAAGCGCCGCCGGCCGCCATCCGCCACTGGTGCCAGACCGTTACCGACGCCATCCGCGCCGCCTGCCCGCACACGCTGATCGTCAACGGTCTCGATAGCGGGCAAGTCAGCGTCGATTACGGCTGGCGGCTCGGCGAGCAGCCGGGCACCGATTTCTACAGCGCCCACACCTATCCGGTGCCGGGCTGGAACGTGGTGCCTTTCGACGGCATGACCGATCCGGTCTGCCAGGCCATCCTCCCGTTCAACGTGCTCGCCTCGCGCGCGTTCGGTCCGGTGATGGTGCAGGAATTCGGCACGATTCTCACCAACGGCAAGCCGGAATGTGAGTCGTACCTGAAAGCGGTGCTGCCGGCGTGCATGAAGAACGGAGCTAATGGATTCCTGTGGTGGTGCTTCCGCGACGTCAGTGCGCAAGTGCATCCTTATATAAAGGGCGGCTTCGAAGGGCGGCTGGGACTGGTCGATGCCCAGGACCGCGTGAAGCCTTCCCTGGAATGGGCGATGGACTATTTTCGCTCGTTGAACACACAGCCGTTGCCGGAGCGTCCGGCGGCTCAGATCGCGCTCTACTGGCCGCGGGAATATTACAAGCGCGATAACGAACGCAATCCCGGCAACGATCCGTCCAATCAGTTCCGCCGCATGATCGCCGCCTATCACCTGCTGACCCAGATGGGCCACAACGTGGGGATTGCCCGTGGCGACTTGCCCTTTGATCCGGCGCTCAAGACGCTGCTGATCACCGGCGCGGCGCTCACCAGCGTTGAGAGCCGCGATCTCGAAGCCTGGGTCCGCCGCGGCGGACGGGTGCTCTGGAGCGGTCCGACGTGGTCGCAGTGGACCACCAGTTGCGATGCGCTGATCGGTGCGCAACCGGTGGACATCCGCATGCCCAAAGGGATCACCGTGACGCTTTTTGGCGAAAAATGGTCGCTCAACAATCATCCCTCCGATGGACGCGTCGCGGCGCGCGTAACGACCGCCAAGGTCCTGGCCATTTCCGATGATGGCCTGCCCACACTGCTGTCCAATGCGCTCGGCGATGGGAAAGTCGTCACGGTTCTGGCCACCGTCGAAGACACGATCGCTCATACCGTGGATCGCGCAGCCCGCGACCGCTGGCGGCAATGGTATGATGGACTGCTCACGGAATTGGCCGCGAAATAACGCAGACATGTTTAGCGGGTAGAACTATGGCGAAAATCTATACCAAATTCGGCGACCAGGGGCAGACCGTACTCTTCGACGGTGAGCGCGTCCGCAAGGATCATCTGCGCATCGAAACCTACGGCACAGTCGATGAGTTCAACAGCCATCTCGGTCTGGCCATCGTCGACTGCCGCCATGAGAAACTGCGGGCGATCCTCACGACCCTGCAAAATGAATTGTTTGATCTCGGCGCCGATCTCGCCATGCCCATCGACGCCGAGATGGTGCTGGGCAAGATCAAACGCATCGGCGCTGCACATGTCGGCTTTCTGGAGCAGACTATCGACGCCGTGACCGCGGAACTGCCCCCGCTGAAACGATTCGTGTTGCCCGGCGGTGGCGTGACTGCCGCGCGGCTGCACGTCGCACGCACCGTCTGCCGCCGCTCCGAACGCCTGCTGGTGACCCTGATGGCCGAAGAAAACGTCGGCGACCAGCCGCTGATCTACCTGAATCGCATGGGTGATCTGCTTTTCACACTGGCCCGCTGGGCCAACAAGCTCGATGGCATTAATGATGTGGAATGGGGCGCGGAGGGCGGGTAACAACGAGTTAGCAGGAATAAAACGGCAGGAAGTACGTTTTCACCGTGGCGCGCCATGTGGCTGACCGTCTTGCTTCTTGATCCTTGCTTCTTAATTCTTGCTTCCCAACCTGCTACACTGAAGAACCCTTTACGAAAGGACGTGGCATGGCAGAGCACAGTGGGGTTTCCCGGCGCGGAGTATTACAAGGCGCGGCGTTGGCGGTCGGCGGCGCTATCGTCCTGCCGGCGCTGACTGCTTCCTCTGCCGATGCGGCCGACGCCCCCGCCAAGGTTCTGCCGGATAAAGACGGCTGGCTGGCGACGATGAAAGTCGCAGATCTCAAGAACAATTCGCTGCATGCCGTGGACGGCCAACCCGTCGCGCTGGCACGCGGCGAAAAGACCGTCATTGCCCTGTCGACCATCTGCACGCATAAGGGCTGCAAGGTGGCACCCTCGAAGCGCGACCAGAGCCTCTTCGAATGCCCCTGCCACCGGGCGCGATTTGATGCCCAGGGCGATGTAAAACACGGCCCGGCGGGATCACCTTTGTCGCGGCTGGCCATCCGCCTGAAGGATGGCGTGATCGAAGTGAACGTCAAGACCAAGGTCAAAGCGGATGACAAGGCCGGGTCGATCGAAGTCGAGTGAAACGCTTTGATGGCGATGACTCGCCGATCCGCGGATAATCGACCAACGTCTTGTGCCAGTGGAATCATGCTCTTTTGAAAAGCGAGCGGACATGGAAGGACTTTCGCGACGTGAAATATTGGGAACAGCTGTCAGCCTGACGGTCCTCGGCGTGACGGCCGGCGTCACCGGTTCCCTCGGCGGCTGCGGGCTCATCCAAGAGAAGGAAATCCCTCCCAAAGTGACCACCGGCGTGGTGAACGTCGGGCCGGCAAAGGATTTCCCCGCCGGCGGCGCGAATACCAAATTCTGGGAACTCTACGGAATCGTTCTGACGAATGATTCCGGCACCGTCCTGGCCGTACGGCCGCGGTGCACCCACAAGGGCTGCCTCGCCACCTGGCAGGCCGACCATCAGCGCTTCGGATGCCCCTGCCACGGCAGCCAATTCGACATGCTCGGCAAGGTACTCAAGGGACCGGCGGTCAGGAATCTCCCTTCGGTGGTCGCCGAAAAGCAGCCCGACGGTACGCTCGCGGTCGATCTGACCAAACTCTACGCCGCCGAATCCGCCCTCGGGTTCAAACCGAAAGGTTAATAGCCGTAGGCCGAACCTGCTGCCCGCGGCGCTTTTGTCCGCGGCATCCGGCGGCTATACTTCCTCAGCCAAAAGCGCCGGGAAGTCTGCCGGCGAAACTCGAAGTGGAGCGAGCCAAACGCATGAAAATCGAAGATGTCATCGAACTTTCCGAACCGAAGCTCACCAGCTTCGAAAATATGTTCATCCCGGCCGTTCTCGCCGGGCTTGGCACCACCATCCGCCATCTGCGCCTCTCCATGTTCGGCACCCACCGCACCATGCAGTACCCCGAGGAACGCCGCGAACAAAAATCCGTCTTCAATGGCGGCATGGACACGCAGCGCTACCGCGGCGTGCACCGCCTTAACCGCGATGAACAGGGCCGCGTCAAATGCGTCGCCTGCTTCATGTGCGCCACCGCCTGCCCCGCCCACTGCATCCACATCGTCGGCGAACAGGCCCCCTGGTCCGACCGCGAAAAATATCCCGTCAAATTCGATATCGACGAACTCCGCTGCATTTATTGCGGCATGTGCGAAGAAGCCTGCCCCGTCGACGCCATCGAACTCACCTACGAATACGACATGGTCGGCCTGACCCGCTCCGAAATGATCTTCGACAAGGAAAAACTCCTCGGCGTCTACGACCGCACGGTCGAAAAGAAACCGATGTGAGCCCAGTCCATATCCAGCAATCCCACTGAAACCCACTGCTTTTCCGGCACGCAGGCCGGCGCGACCTCTATACTGATGTGATGGGGAACTTTTCCACATTGACGGAGGCGCGTATGAAAACCTTCAGCAAACACGTGCTTGGTGTTGTGGGCAAGAAGTCGCAGAAAAATCGTTCCGATTGGAAGGGCCGCGATACCGGCACGCGCCGCGGCGGCTACGCCAAGAATAAAGACCATCTCGGCTCCGACCAGGATCGCACGATGAGCGCCAAGCCCAGCGGCACCCGCGATGAATTCGGATCGCGCCACAATCAGGACCAGCGCACCGCGGCCCAGATAAGAATGGGTCGCCAGAACGGCCATGGCTATGATCCGTCGTTCCGCGAAACCAGCCAGGATGTTCGCACCAGGCGCGGCCGCGGGAACACCGAACAATACCGGGCGAAGAAAAAGAATCGCAGCCGCAAGCCTCCGGCACGCATCGCGCTGGTGCCGCCGTGACGGTCTGCCGCGCCGGATGGGCGGCGCGGACTATTACCCTCCCCGGCTGGTTCGCCACCAGTCAGGCAGACGGGGATTGAAGAGTCTCCATCCGACGCCGTGGTACGACGGGCGTCGCATTTCCCACGGCACGAGCACCAGCGTCACGGCCGCGGAGAGCAGATACACCAGTGGCCAGGTGATGGCGCTGAAGAA
>Ga0114951_10003204_pt1 | contig 17196 bp, 6 predicted proteins | sample AM7aDNAmetaG_FD_88677 | JGI IMG/M metagenome (GOLD analysis project Ga0114951, IMG submission 88677) | Freshwater microbial communities from Finland to study Microbial Dark Matter (Phase II) - AM7a DNA metaG | ecosystem: Environmental > Aquatic > Freshwater > Lake | place: Finland: Lake Alinen...
TGGCAATGGTTCTTACACATATCAGTGGTATACCACTACGGGTATCATCAGTGGAGCCACCAATTCAACCTATGCTCCCGGCAATATCACCGCAACAACCGGCTACTACTGCGCCATCACCAGTGGATCGTGTGGAACGGTGAATACTTCCACCACGACCATCACGGTTTACGGTAATTTCACAGCCGGAAGCATTGCAACCGTTGGCGAAACCATCTGTTACAACGGCGACCCGGCGAGTATCGGCAATACTGCCATTTCAAATGGCGGCGACGGAAATATAACCTACCGTTGGCAGAGTTGCACAAATCCGGGATTTTCTTCCCCGGTCACCATCAGCAGCAACAGTTCTGCTTATGACCCTCCCTCCGGGTTGACGGCCACCACCTGGTTCCGACGTCAATCAAAGGATGGCACCTGCAATACCGGCTGGAATACCTCGGCAGGGGTATGGCAGGTCACGGTCATTCCTGAACTTGCAGCCGGCACGGTGGGCAACAACCAGACGATCTGCTATAAAACCGCACCACTTCAGTTAACCGGAACAACAGCCACCGGTGGAACATCACCGTATGCATACCTGTGGCAGATGAGTACCGACAACCTGAACTTCCAGGATATCGGCGGCACCACGAGCCTCAGTTACCAGCCAGGCCTCCTGACGCAAACCACCTACTACAGGATGAAACAAATTTCATCAGGCGGTTGCGGGATACGGTTTACCAATGGATTAACTGTTACCGTATATTCCAACAGTATTGTTGCAGGTGTGACGGTGAACCCGGTGTGCGCGGGGGCGCCAACCACCATCTATGCCTCAGGCGGATATGATTATGCCTGGGACCATGCACTGGGTTCGGGTTCAAGCAAGGTTGTCAGCCCGCTTTCAGCCACCACCTATACCGTCACAGCCACCGATGCAAATGGCTGCACGGGTGAAACAGCGTCGGTTTTAGTCGGTGTACTCGCATTACCCAATGTGCAGATCACCGGATCGGCAGCAGGTGCAACCAGCGGATCGAGCACCATTGCTGCCGGGGCTTCAGAAAACCTCACGGCCGGCGGAGCCGCTTCCTATACCTGGAATACGGGTTCAACAACAGCAATGATAACGGTTTCTCCCACTGCGTCCACAACCTTTACGGTGACAGGGACAGCTGGCAGCTGCAGCGCTACAGCCACCCATACGGTTAATGTGTCGACGGTAAACGCCGGGGCAAACCAGTATATATGCAATGGCAGCACAGCCACACTAACCGCCACCGCCACCGGAATACCTTCTCCAATATTTGTATGGACACCGGGAAACCTGGGCGGAGCCACCATCAGCGTTTCCCCGTCATCCACCACAGTATATACGGTGACGGTTAACGGGACCTTGTCATCATCGGTCACTGTGACCGTTCGCCCAAGGCCGGTAGCCGAAGCTGGTCCTGATATTTCGATCGCACCATCCGGGACCGGAACCCTGAGCGGCAGTATTGCCACAGCGACCGTGGCCCCTTATGCCTACAGCTGGACCACCGCCGGCGGGTCGATCGTAAGCGGGGGGAACACCGCTACGCCCACCATTGCTGCGGCCGGCACCTACTATCTTGCCGTGACTGATGGCAATGGTTGTACCAGCCTTCCTGATTATGCGCTGGTAAACGTGGTTTCCACAGGCAACACAGTTACCGGTAATATCGCCTATGCCTTCAACACGGTGAACAACCAGATGCACGATGTAACGGTTACGCTCAAACAGGCAGGGGTTACCAAATATACTGCGAATACACCGTCCACGGGTAACGGCAACTACCAGTTGCTGAACGTGGCTAATGGCGATTACACGGTGTGCCTCTCTTCATCAAAACCCTGGGGTGGCGTAACGTCGGCGGATATCGTGCTGATCCAGAATCATTACAAGCCGGTTGGCGCAGTGCCGTTGATCGGTATCAAGCGCCTGGCGGCGGATGTGTATGCGAACAGCTCAGCGGCGTTCGTGGATGTGAACGACCGCGACCTGGTGAACAACCGGAGGTTAAATCCCACCGGGTATTCATTCGCCACAGGAGACTGGGTGTTTACCAGGGCGGAGGATATCTCGGCTTATAACGGCTACCCGTATGGAGGTTCGATCAAATACGCCAACTCGGCAGGTTATTCCGATATCGTGCTGACGGTTTCCGGAGGAACGGTTACCCAGGATTTCAGGGCGCTGTGCTATGGCGACGTGGATGCCTCGAATACCGGAACGAAAGACAACGAGAATACCTCGGCGAATGTCATCTCCTCTATAGGCCTTGACCTGACCAACTTCCCGAATCCATTCACCAGCCGCACGAACATCCGGTTCACGGTTCCCGTGAAGGCGAAAGCAACCATTGAGATCCGAACACTGTTGGGAGCGATGGTTGCAACCATCATCGATCCCGACGACTATGAGGGGGTGCATAACCTGTTCTTCGACCGTAACGGCCTGGCGCCGGGATTATACCTTTATACAGTCAGGGTAACGACTGGTGATGACATTCTTGTACAAACGGGGAAGATGATTGTTGCTGACTGAAAAGTGCCAGGTTAATTAATACATCATCCTGTGCCTGTTCCATTTTATTTATCTTTGGAGGTCAATAAAGACCGAATTCCACAACGTCCTGGTTGCGTCATGGATACCTGATTCTGATTTTGGGTTACCCGCAACGGTTTATCTCTGAACCGGATTTTCATTGCCTGATCGATTGCGGAAAACTTCTTTATGATTAAAAAATGTTTTCAGTATTAACCATCTAAATTGTCGAAGGCATCATGAGAAAACAGGCCAGCAAGGGAACATCCCTTTCTTACAAATTGTTTCTGCTTATCATCTTTTTATCAGGTTTTAATCACCTTGTTGCCCAGGACTTCATGATGCAGGGCTGGTACTGGGATTACCCGAAAACCACCCAGGGCGCTTTATGGGCCGACTCCATCAGGTTAAAGGCAAATGACCTGGGACATGCCGGTTTTACAGGGATCTGGCTGCCTCCGCTGGCGCGTGCCAGTTTTGGAAATGCCAGCAACGGATATGATCCGAAAGACCTCTACGATTACGGAGAATATGGGGGAGGAGCAACCGGCTTCGGAACGCGTTCCCAGCTTGATAACACGGTTTCAGCGCTCAACTCGGCCGGGGTCAAAACCATTGCCGACCTGGTGTTTAACCACCGTGATGGTGGCAAGGCGGAAATAAATCCCGGGGTAACAAACTATATTGCAGGCTATGACTGGAACAAGGCCAACAGCGGTGCCAATCCATTCCCTTACGACCGCATGCGCTGCATCATCCCGCTGGGCGGCAGCTCTGGCAATGGGGCCGGTGATTACTTTTTTAAGATCAGCTCCTCTTCGCAGCATTCAAAATTCTATAATTATCAATACAAAGTATACATGCAGACCAACAGGGTTGGATGGAAGAACCTCACCGCGCTATCCGAATCAGAACCAAACGGGGGAGGCAACTGCGGCCAGGCCAACAACAACATTGAACTTGGACGTGACATGAATGCCACGGTGGATGCCTCGGGTTGTACTATCGATGAATTTCATCTGAACATAGGTTCGTCAGATTTCTATTCAGCAAACGATACGCTGTTTATCTCGTTTGGCCAGCGCGGCAGCGATTACTCCGACATGCGCATTTTCGGAATATGGTCAGGTCCGAGAAATACAGACATTATCGGGGATTTAAAGTACCAGACATTTACCAATTTTTCAGGTCTCCCCAGCGGCCAGGGCGCGATGAACTGGAGTAATTTCAAACCCAACAACGACCGGTCTACCAACCTTTCGGGCGACTGGGATGGCATGTATTTCTTCTACGATTACGACCAGTTTCAAACAGATACGAAAACCAAGCTTTTCGACTGGACCCGCTGGAACTGGACCAACGTGGGGGTGAGGGGACTGCGCATGGATGCCGTGAAGCACTTTACACCCCAATATGTTGGAGAATTGCTGAATAACCTTCACGACAACAGCATGGACCCGCCTTTCGTGGTGGGAGAGTGGTATTCCACCAACACGTCGGAACTGTCGGGCTGGGTTAACAGCGTACTGGGCTATATGAGTACCGGGGCCAAGGCTGCCATCAACCCGCGCATCTTTGATTTCGCACTGCGCGAATCGTTGCGGCAGGCATGCGATACCTACGGGTACGATGTGCGCAATGTTTTTTCTTCAAGCCTGGTCGATGCTTCTGGCCTCACGGGTTACAATGTCGTCACCTTTGCAAACAACCACGATTTCCGCGACGGCAGCGGGTTTGCCTCCCTCATTCAAAACACGCCGATGCTGGCTTATGCCTACCTGCTTACAAACAATAAAATCGGGCTTCCCTGTGTCTTCTATCCCGATTATTACGGGTATCCCAACAACGGCTCCACTTATTATCCTACCGACCGGAATGGGCTGAAAACAAAGATCAACCAGCTGATGAGCCTGCATAAATCATACATTTACGGAAGCACCACCGTTACCTACCTGAACAAGAGCGGCAGCGGCTTCAGCAATGATGCCGGATCGGCCAACAGTTACCTTCTCACGTACCAGCTCTCGGGCGGCAATGCAGGAAAAGATGTCGTGGTTGCCATTAATTTCGGCGGAAACCGGGTTCAGTTCCATCAGCAACTGAACAACCTCGCAGTAGGGACCAAACTCACCGATGTCATGGGTGTGTCGCCTTACCTCGAAGCACAGGTGCAATCAAATGAAAACGGGATTTCCAACGACATCTGGATCGATATCCCTGCACGAAGCTATGCCGTTTGGGTGCAGGGACAGGCAAGTACAGTAACCCCGCTGCCTGCATCCGACCTTAAGATCACCGGGGTCACCACGGCCGGTCTTGCACTTGCATGGACCGACAACTCATCAAACGAATCGGGTTTCCGCATCGAGCGGAAAACCAATTCAGGAGGAACCTGGGCAACCCTGCAAACCGTTTCGGCTAACACAACATCTTTTACGGATGCTTCCATAGTTTCCTTTGAACATTATTACTACAGAGTAGTTGCTGTGAACGGGGCGTTGTCTTCCAATCCAAGCAATGAAGTGGATGGGCCTGCCACGAATACATGGACCGGGGCTGTGGGAACCGACTGGAACACACCTGGGAACTGGTCGGCGGCCATTGTTCCCACCGCAGCTGATAATGTTGTTATACCCGATGTTGCCAACGACCCGGTTATCAACCAGGCCGCCGGTACCCCCGCCACCTGTTTAAATTTAAAAATCGCAAATGGCGGGGTACTCACCGTGAACACGGGGAAAGCGCTTTCAATCAGCGGTGAACTTTACAACCAGACGGGAGGTGCCCTGACACTCAATGCCACGGGTACCCTTGCTCTAACCACCGACTGGCTAAATGACGGAACTTTTACAGCTGCTTCAACGAGTACTGTGACTTTCAGTGGATCAGTCGCTCAGACAATCGGGGGATCAGCCGCCTCCCCATTCGGAAATCTCACACTCAACAACAGCAGTGGGTTTACCCTTGCCGGCAACATCAGTGTTGCCGGAACACTCGACATGCTGAGCGGGATCCTGGCAACCGGAACGAATACAATAACCCTTGGATCTTCGGGCACAATCCTCCATGCGAGTTCATCAAAATACATTGACGGCAAGCTGGCACATACATTCGGGGTGTTGGGCTCTAAGATATTTCCCCTGGGGAAATCGGGAAATTACAGGCCTGTCACGTTCGAATACACGGGATTAACAGGATCAAGTGTTGTTACAGCCGAACAGTTTGAAACCGCGCTTTCGGGCACCCTGCCCGCCAATACCACGATGCTCACCACGGGTCGTCACTGGACTGTCAGCCAAACAGGCGGGAGCAACCTCCAGTATCTTATCACCCTGGATGCCACAGGTTATTCGCCTTCCCGCCCGGTTGTCATGTTGAAACAGGACGCAGGGACTGTTACCGCCTACGCAACAACGACACCCGGTTACACGAATGCATCCGCGTTCGCCAACTTAAGCGATTTCGGATTGGGCGAGGCGTGTGTCAACCCTTCCGATGGAGGTACGATTACGGGTGCCCAGAGCAGCTGCAGCAGTTTTGACCCGTCAGCAATTACCAGTACGACACTGCCCTCAGGTTACAGCGGAACGGTGGAATACAAATGGCAAAGCGCAGTTTCTCCTTTTGCTTCATGGACCGACATTGGCGCTAACGCAGTAAGTTACGATCCGCCTGCAAGCCTGACCGCAACCACCCGGTTTAAGCGTCTCGCAAGGGTCGACTGCAAAACCGACTGGTCGGGTGCCGCCGAATCGAACACCGTGGAAATGGCGATCAATCCTGCCACTGCCATTGACAACCAGCCTGCCGCCACCCAGTCGCAATGTTTCGGGAGTTCATTCGATCCGGTTACGGTAACGGCAACGGGGACTGGCCTGACATACCAGTGGTACATCAACACGGTCAATTCAAACAGCGGGGGAGTCTCGCTGGGAGCGGGCAATGGCGCACAAACCAACAGTTATACCCCCCAGGGCAACACTGCCGGAACAACCTATTACTATTGCGTAGTTGGGGGAACCTGTGGTACAGTGACCTCCTCGGTGGCCACGGTTACCCTCTATGCCAGCCTGGGCGGCACGATAACCGGCGGCACCTCCCCGGTCTGCTTCAACACGTCGCCCGGAACCCTCACCGCAACCGGCAGTGGCGGCACCGGATCCTACAATTACCAGTGGTATACAACCCTGGGAATAATCAATGGTGCAACCAGTTCAGTTTACACCCCGGGGAACCTCACCACTGCAACCGGCTATTATTGCGCCATTACAAGCGGATCCTGCGGAACAGCAAATACCGGAACAACTTCAATCACCGTTTATAATGACCTGGGTGCAACGATCAGCGGTGGAACTTCACCCATTTGTAACAACACTTCCCCCGGGTCCTTTACGGCCACCGGGAGTGGGGGCAACGGTTCTTACAGCTATCAGTGGCATACTTCTTCAGGCACGATATCCGGTGCGACCGGTTCCACCTATTCGCCCGGGAACCTGACAGCCACAACCGGCTATTTCTGTGCCATTACAAGCAGTACTTGCGGGACGGTGAATACATCTACCACAACCATTACGGTATATCCCGGATTTAATTCCGGTGGTATCGCCACGACAGGGGAATCGACCTGTTTTAATGGCGATCCCGGGATGATCGGAAGTTCAACCAGTGCCGGCGGCGGCGACGGATCGGTCATTTACCAATGGCAGAGCAGCACAAATGCGGGTTTCTCCTCATCCGTTGATATCAGCAACAATGCTGCAACGTTCGATCCCCCGGCAGGGTTGACAACCACAATGTGGTACCGCCGGCAGGCAAAAGACGGAACCTGCAATTTGAACTGGAGTAATTCGACGGGAACCTGGCAGGTCACGGTTCTTCCTGTTTTTGCAGCAGGTTCGGTCAGCGGCAACCAGGCTATCTGTTTTAATTCAGCCCCTTCCAGCCTGACGGGAATTGCACCCTCGGGCGGGAATAGCCCTTATGGTTACCAATGGCAACGCTCGTCTGACAATGTGAATTTTACGGATATTGCAGGAGCGACAACCCTGGATTACCAGCCCGGGATGTTGACTCAAACCCGCTATTACCGGCAGAAACAATCATCAGCAGGTGGCTGTGGCCTTTTGACGACCAATGCCGTAACCGTTACAGTAAACCCGAATTATATTTATGCCAGTGCCACAGTGAACACTGTTTGTGCCGGATCGTATTCGACCATCTATGCGACAGGAGGATATGATTACATGTGGGATAACGCACTGGGTGCCGGATCAAGCAAGGTGGTCAGCCCGGTTACGACCACTTCCTATACTGTCACGGGCAAAGATGCCACCGGGTGCACAACCGGTTTTGCTACCATTACCGTTTCAGTAAACCCCTTGCCGGTGGTATCGATTGCCGCGTCGGCGCCGGGTGCCACCGGCGGATCCAGTTCCATCGTGCTTGGCGCTTCTGAAAACCTGCTTGCCGGCGGAGCTTCATCCTACCTTTGGAATACAGGATCAACGGCAGCTACCCTCACAGTATCGCCTGCGGGCACCACCACTTATACGGTCACGGGCACCACCAGCGGCTGCAGCGCTGCAGTGTCTCATACGGTCAATGTGGCCATCCTCAATGCCGGTTCAAACCAGTATATCTGCAACGGAAGTTCCGCCTCCCTTTCAGCCACATCGTCAGGAATCCCTTCACCCACCTATGTGTGGATGCCCGGGAACCTGAGTGGTGCGGCAGTCAGCGTTTCCCCGGCGGCCAATACGGTATATACGGTAACGGCAAACGGCATCTATACCGCGTCAGTTACGGTGTTTGTCCGTGCGAAACCGGCAGCGGATGCCGGACCGAATGTCGCCATCGCCACAGGAGGCTCCGCGACGCTGAGCGGCAGTATCACTTCTGCAACGGTTGGTCCTTATCTTTATGCATGGACCACGACCGGGGGATCAATTGTTAGTGGAAGCAGCACGTCGACACCATTGGTCAATGCGGCCGGAACCTACTCGGTTATGGTGACTGATGGCAATGGATGTACGAGTTCGCCCGACAATACTACAGTTACATTGACGACCTCAGGAAATACCGTTTCAGGGAACGTTGCCTACGCATTCAATACCGTGAATGCACAAATGCATGATGTTACGGTCACATTGAAACAGGGAGCCACGCCGGTCTATACCACCACCACTCCTTCTACCGGCAACGGCAATTATCAATTTCTGGGAGTTGCCAATGGAACCTACACGGTTTCCTTATCCTCGACCAAGCCCTGGGGTGGCGTCACGTCGGCTGATATCATCCTGATCCAGAACCATTACAAACCGGTCGGGGCAACCCCGCTTATTGGGATCAAACGACTTGCTGCAGATGTTTATTTAAATAGTTCAGCAGCCTCCATAGATGCCTACGACCGTGACCTGGTTAACAGCAGGCGGCTTACGCCCTCTGTCATTTTCCCGGCAGGCGACTGGGTGTTTACCAGGGTGGGGGATATCTCGGCCAACCCGTATCCTGCGGGGCAGATCAGCTATGCCAATTCGCTGGGCTCCACCATAACGCTGGTCGTGTCGGGATCTGCCGTCAACCAGGATTTCCGCGCGCTCTGCTATGGCGATGTGGATGCTTCCAATACCGGGACCAAAGACAACGAGGATGTCATGCCCAATGTCATTACTTCACTCAGCCTCGGGCTGACCAATTTCCCGAACCCTTTCTCCGACAGGACGACTGTCCGGTTCATGGTCCCCGTGAAGGGGAGGGCCGTCGTGGAAATTCACACGCTGTTGGGCGCGCTGGCCGCAACAATTGACGATCCCGACGATTATGAAGGCCTGCACACCCTCTTCCTCGACCGCAAAGGGTTGCCTGCCGGGCTCTATTTATTCACGGTCAGGTTAAAGACAAGTGATGACACCTTTGTCGAGACCGGGAAGATGATGATCGTCAACCAATAATCCGGCGAAGGTCCCTTAATTTCACTCCAAAGCCACCACCCTGAACATAACAGGGTGGTGGTTTTTTGCAAACAGCCTGTTTCCTTCTTGGTATCCTTATAAATTAATTGTAATTTTGTATCATAATCGTCCAAGTTATTTATAATTAGTATTTTATAACCCATAGCCATGAATTTCGAATTTACTGAAGAACAGATCATGATCCAGCAGTCAGCCAGGGATTATGCACAACGCGAACTGATCAAAGACGTCCTCGAACGCGACGCTAAAGCCGAATTTCCGACGCAACATGTAAAAGCCCTTGCTGAACTGGGTTTCATGGGAATGCTGGTGGATCCCAAATACGATGGCGGAGGCATGGATACAGTTTCCTATGTGCTTGCTATGGAGGAGATTTCGAAAATCGACAGTTCTGTCTCGGTAATCATGTCGGTAAACAATTCATTGGTGTGCTATGGGATTGAAGCTTTTGGTTCGGAGGAACAGAAGGAAAAGTGGCTGAAGCCTCTGGCGCGCGGCGAGAAGATCGGTGCCTTCCTGCTTTCGGAACCGGAGGCAGGCTCTGATGCCACTTCCCAGCGTACCACGGCGATCGATATGGGGGATCATTATCTCGTTAATGGTGTAAAAAACTGGATCACCAACGGAAATTCCGCATCGACCTATATTTTGATCGCGCAGACCAATCCTGAAAAAAAACACAAGGGGATCAACGCCTTCCTCGTCGACCGCCATTCCCCCGGCATCAGCCTCGGCCCGCATGAAGACAAGATGGGCATGCGCAGCAGCGATACCCATTCGGTCATGTTCACCGATGTGATCGTACCCAAGGAAAACCGGATCGGTGAAGACGGTTTTGGATTTAAATTCGCCATGAAAACCCTCGAAGGGGGCCGTATTGGCATTGCCTCCCAGGCGCTTGGCATTGCCCAGGGAGCCTATGAGCGCGCCCTGAAATATTCAATGGAACGGAAAGCATTTGGCACCGAAATTTTCAACCATCAGAGCATTGCTTTCAAACTGGCAGAAATGCATACCCGGATTGAAGCGGCACGTTATTTCTGCCTGAAATCTGCCTGGCTGAAAGACCAGGGACAGCCCTATGGTACTGCCAGTGCCATGGCCAAATACTGGGCTGCCGAAACCGCCATGTACGTGACCACCGAAGCCGTTCAGATCCACGGGGGATATGGCTACGTGAGAGAATATCATGTTGAACGCCTGATGCGTGAAGCCAAACTGACCCAGATCTATGAAGGAACCAGCGAAATACAGCTGGTGATCATTTCCCGGGCGATTATGAGTGAATTATAGTAAGGGTCACCCACAGAATAAGCGAATTTTCACCACAACGGGAACATCAGGTCACAACAGGTGGTTTTGTCCTCACGGGAAAAATACTGACAAATACAAGACGACAAATGAACACCTCCGAAGTTTATAAACCGCGGCATCATATCCGTATTGTTACGGCAGCAGCCCTTTTCGACGGGCACGATGCCGCGATCAACATTATGCGCCGCATCCTTCAATCGAGCGGCGCCGAAGTCATCCACCTGGGCCATAACCGGTCGGTGCAGGAAGTCGTCGATTGCGCCATCCAGGAAGACGCCCAGGCCGTGGCGATCACATCATACCAGGGCGGCCATATGGAGTATTTTAAATACATGCACGATCTTTTCCGGGAAAGGGATTGCGGCTATGTGAAGATTTTCGGCGGCGGCGGCGGCGTAATCCTTCCTGATGAGATCAGCGAACTTCATGAGTATGGCATTGCCCGCATCTATTCTCCCGACGACGGGCGCCAGATGTCGCTCCAGGGGATGATCAACGATCTGCTTGAGCAGTGTGATTTTCCGGTTGGGGATAAGGAGGGTTATGAACTTGATAAAATACGCAACAAAGATTACCGGGAAATTGCCGGGTTGATCTCTGCCGCGGAAAACTACCCCGAAAAGGGCAGGTTGTTTTTTGATAAAATCGGGTTGGAAGCATCCGAAAAAGCGATCCCGGTCCTGGGGATCACCGGTACCGGTGGTGCCGGGAAATCTTCGCTGGTCGATGAAATTGTGCGCAGGTTTCTCGCCGATCTCCCCGACAAAACCCTGGCCATCATCTCCATCGATCCGACGAAAAGGAAGACCGGCGGCGCCCTGCTGGGCGACCGCATACGCATGAATGCCATCTTCAACCCAAGGGTGTACATGCGTTCCCTGGCAACCCGGCAATCAAACCTGGCGCTTTCGAAATATGTGCGCGATGCCATCAATATTGCGAAAGTGGCAGGATTTGACATGGTGATTGTTGAAACTTCTGGCATCGGGCAATCCGATACCGAGATCGTTGACCACAGCGATGTCACGCTCTATGTCATGACCCCTGAATATGGCGCAGCCAGCCAGCTTGAAAAGATCGACATGCTCGATTTTGCCGACCTGGTCGCCATTAATAAATTCGACAAGCGTGGTGCGCTGGATGCTTTGCGCGATGTGAAAAAGCAGTACCAACGGAACCACAAAACATTTGATATCCCGGTGGAGGAGATGCCTGTTTACGGCACGGTAGCCTCGCAGTTTAATGATCCGGGGGTAAACGAGTTGTATCGCGCCCTCATCGGGAAGGTAAATTCACTTTCCGGGATTAAGTTGCCAAGCCAGTTTGACACCGGCGGGGAATCGGGGGCGAAGATTTTCATCATTCCGCCTTCGAGAACACGCTACCTGGCTGAGATTGCCGAGGCCAACCGGAGCTACAACCAATGGACTGCCGACCAGGCAAGGATTGCCCAGCGGCTTTATGCCATCGCCCAAACCATCGACACCCTGTCAGGGTCCACCACCCCGTCAGGGTCCACCACCCCGTCAGGGTGCAATAAAACCGGCATGATGCTCGAACTGGACCTGCTGTACGAGCAAACCCTCAAAGCACTTGACCCGTCAAACCACGAAATCCTGAAAAACTGGCATGGTAAGGTAAAATCATACAAGGATGAATTTTTTATTTTTAAGGTACGGGATAAGGAGATCAGGATAGAAACCCATTATGAATCGCTCTCCCGTATGAAGATCCCGAAGATCTCCCTGCCACGCTACGAGGCCTGGGGCGACATCCTGAAATGGAACCTGAGAGAAAACGTTCCGGGCGAATTCCCCTATGCCGCCGGCGTTTTCCCCTTCAAACGGGAAGGCGAAGACCCGACCCGCATGTTCGCCGGGGAAGGCGGACCCGAACGCACCAACAAACGCTTTCATTATGTATCGCTCGGAATGCCGTTTGTAAGACTGTCGACCGCGTACGACTCGGTGACCCTCTATGGATTCGATCCCGACACGCGACCCGATATATATGGAAAGATCGGCAACGCCGGGGTATCCATCGCCTGCCTCGATGATGCTAAAAAACTCTACTCCGGATTCGACCTGGTAAATCCCAATACCTCCGTCTCCATGACCATCAATGGCCCGGCTCCGGCCATGGTCGGCTATTTCATGAATGCCGCCATTGACCAGCAATGCGAAAAGTATATCCGGCAGCATGGAATGGAAGAGGAGGTAGAGAAAAAAATCGCTGCCATCTATAAAAAAGCAGGAACCCTGCGACCGCTTTACCAGGGAGGACTGCCCGACGGCAACGACGGACTGGGCCTGATGCTGCTGGGCGTGACCGGCGACCAGGTTTTACCTGCCGCGGTGTATGAAAAGATCAAAAAAGAGACCCTTAACCAGGTGCGCGGAACGGTCCAGGCCGATATTCTCAAGGAAGATCAGGCGCAGAACACCTGCATCTTCTCCATCGACTTCGCCCTCAAAATGATGGGAGACATCCAGCAGTATTTCATCGACAACAGCGTCAGGAACTTCTACTCGGTCTCCATTTCAGGATACCACATTGCCGAAGCGGGCGCAAACCCCATCTCGCAGCTTGCCTTTACGCTTGCCAACGGTTTTACTTATGTGGAGTATTATGTTTCACGGGGGATGGACGTCAATAAATTCGCGCCAAACCTTTCGTTTTTCTTCTCCAATGGCATCGATCCCGAATACTCGGTGATCGGGCGCGTGGCCAGGCTGATCTGGGCTAAGGCGATGAAATTCAAATATAAGGCGGATTCACGCTCACAGATGCTGAAATACCACATCCAGACTTCCGGGCGGTCGCTTCATGCCCAGGAGATCGACTTCAACGACATCCGCACGACGCTGCAGGCATTATATGCCATTTATGACAACTGCAATTCGCTCCATACCAACGCCTACGATGAGGCCATCACAACCCCCACGGAAGAATCAGTCCGCAGGGCGATGGCCATCCAGATGATTATCAACCACGAACTGGGACTGGCAAAAAATCAGAATCCGCTGCAGGGGGCCTTCATTATCGAAGAGCTGACCGACCTCGTGGAAGAAGCCGTCATGCTGGAATTTGAACGGATATCGGAACGCGGGGGCGTGCTTGGCGCCATGGAGACCATGTACCAACGGAGCCGGATCCAGGAGGAGAGCCTCTATTACGAAACACTTAAACACACGGGGCAACTGCCGATCATGGGGGTAAACACCTTCCTGTCGAGCAAAGGCTCGCCAACCATCACCCCCGGCGAAGTGATCCGGGCAGAAGAAGAAGAGAAACAATACCAGATCGCCATGCTTGACCAGCTTCATAAAACCAACGCCGAAATGTCGGGAAGGATGATAGAAAATCTGAAGAGGGCTGCAATAAAAAATAGTAATATCTTTGAAAGCCTGATGGAGGCAGCAAAATACTGTTCCATCGGGCAGATCACCGATGCACTTTTCGAAGTGGGAGGACAGTATCGCCGCAGCATGTAACCCATTAAAAACCCGATGTATGACCCCGTGTAACATTTTAGTTGTCAATCCCAAGGATTATCTTACCCAGGTTGCAGTTTACCAGAATCACAAACTCCTCTACATGATCAGCCGGAAACACTCGGCCGGGGAACTCAGCGTTTTCAGTTCGATCTACGACCAGGTGCAGTTTCGCAAGGAGAGTGTCATCAGGGAATTGACACACAATGAATTCAAACTCGATGAACTTAAAATTGTGATCTCCCGGGGCGGGCTCATCAAACCGGTACAGTCGGGGGTTTTTGCCGTGAACGCCCTGCTCAAAAAGGACTTGTCGCATAGCCCGGTGGGGGAAGATATCATTAACATCGGCGGACTTCTAGCCGATGCCATCGCTTCAGAGGTGCCGGGGGCCGTGGCCATGATCGCCGACCCGACCGTGGTTGACGAGTTCCACGATCTGGCCAGGATCACGGGGTCCCCCGAGATCAGGCGCAAATCGATTTTTCATGCCCTGAACCAGAAAGCGGTTGCAAAAATGCATGCCGAAACGCATAAAAGAAAGTATGAGGAGATGAACCTCATTGTGGCCCACATGGGGAACGGAACTACCGTAGGCGCACACCGTCGCGGCAGGGTGATCGACGTGAACCAGGGATTTGAGGGTGACGGTCCTTTCTCCATGGTCCGCAGCGGATCGCTGCCCATGGGGGATGTGGTAAAGATGTGCTTCAGCGGCGAGAAAACACTCGATGAAATGCTGTGCCTGCTGACTCACTGCGGAGGTGTTTTTGCCTACCTCGGAACCCGGGATATCAGCGACATCGAGGCGCGGATCAACAACGGCGACGAACATGCAAAACTGATCATGGAAGCCATGGCTTACCAGGTTTCCAAATGTATCGGGGAGATGTTTGCCGTGCTCAAGGGCGATGCCGACGCAATCCTCATCACCGGGGACCTCGCCCACAGCCAGTTCGTGGTGCAGCACATCATCGAAAACGTCGAAAAATTTGCCCCGATCTTCCTCTATCCCGGCGACAACGAACTTCAGTCGATGGCCGCGAACGCTCTCCGAGTGCTGAAAGGCGAGATGACCGTACAGGAATACAAATAGTAAAATGGTAAAATCGTAAAATGGTAAAAAAGGGGACTTGTCAGGTTCCACCATTTTACTATTTTACGATTTTACCATTTTGCCATTTTACGATTTTACCATTTCATTTACTAGCATTATGATCCTATATCCCATCAACACCGGTAACCTCAAACTCGATGGCGGCGCCATGTTCGGCGTGGTGCCGAAAGTCATCTGGGGCAAGGCATATCCCAGCGATGAAAACAACCTGTGTAATTGGTCGATGCGCTGTTTGCTTATCGTCGACGGCGACCGGAAGATCCTCATCGATTGCGGCATCGGGAACAAGCAATCAGAAAAGTTCTTCGCCAATTATCATCTCAACGGGGAAGATACCCTCGAAAAATCATTGGCCGCTCACGGGTTCACCACCGATGACATTACCGATGTGATCCTGACCCACCTCCATTTTGACCATGCCGGCGGCGCCATCCGCTGGAATGAGGATAAAACGGATTACGTTGTCACCTTTAAGAACGCCGTGTACCACACCAGCCGCCAGCAATGGGAATGGGCCACCAGCCCCAACAACCGCGAAAAAGCCTCCTTCCTGAAAGAGAATATTCTGCCAATTAAGGAAAAGGGACGCCTTGTGCTGATCGAAGGTGACACGGAGCTTTTCCCTGGTGTCTCCGTGAGGATCTTCAACGGCCACACTGACGGGCAGGTGATCCCGTTCATCCAATGTAACGGCAAAACCATTGTTTACATGGCCGACTTGCTTCCTTCGGCTGCACATGTTCCGCTGCCCTGGGTCATGAGCTACGACACCCGTCCGCTCATCACCCTGAAAGAAAAGGAGGTGTTCATGGCCGAAGCAGCCGCGAAGGAGTTTATCCTCTTCCTCGAGCACGACCTTTACCATGAGTGCTGCACGGTGGAGTCCACTGAAAAGGGGATCAGGCTGAAGGGCACCAACACGCTGGCGGGGTGCCTGGCATAAAGGTGCAGGACAAGCCGTCGGCCCCGCGATGCAATATCATTAATCCAGTTCTGCAAACAATTCAACGGCAGCCTCCGGCGATGCCCGGTTTCGGTTTGCAAGGTTGATATTTTTTTATTTGTACATTTACCCGCAAATTTTATCCCCATGGCCAAAGAAGAATTCCGGGTTTACGCTTACCGCTGGGTGATCCTGGCGGTGTTCATGTGCACGGTGGTTGTTAACCAGCTCCTGTGGATCACCTTCGCACCCGTGACCGGCAGCGCCGCCGCCTTCTACCACGTATCTGATCTGAGCATCGGCCTTCTGTCGATGGTGTTCATGGTGGTGTACATCGTGGTTTCGATACCGGCTTCCTGGGTGATCGACACCTACGGGTTTCGCGTGGCTGTTGGCATCGGGGCCGTGCTGACAGGTGTTTTCGGGCTGGTTCGCGGCGTGGCGGCCGACCATTTCACCTGGGTCCTCATCGCGCAAACCGGCATTGCCATCGGGCAGCCGTTCCTGTTAAACGCCATGACCACGGTCGCAGCGCGGTGGTTCCCCATCAGCGAACGGGCCATCGCCTCCGGGCTGGGCTCCCTGGCCATGTACCTGGGCATCGTTTTCGGGATGGTTTTAACCCCTTACCTGGTGATCCATTCGGGGTTCATGAGCACACTAAACTATTATGGCATCGCAGCAGCCCTGGCAGCCATCCTCTTCGTGGTCTTCGCCAAGGAACGCCCGCCCACGCCGGCCTGCCCCCCCGGGCAGGAAGAACGCTCACTGGTGTTCGAAGGGCTGAAAAACATGCTTCGAAAAAA
>Ga0114951_10003205_pt1 | contig 17195 bp, 15 predicted proteins | sample AM7aDNAmetaG_FD_88677 | JGI IMG/M metagenome (GOLD analysis project Ga0114951, IMG submission 88677) | Freshwater microbial communities from Finland to study Microbial Dark Matter (Phase II) - AM7a DNA metaG | ecosystem: Environmental > Aquatic > Freshwater > Lake | place: Finland: Lake Alinen...
AGCACCGTCACCGGTTGCATTCGCAATGGGGTAAAGGTATGGAAGGTGATGGAAGTCATCCTGATTGAGCTGCTGGAGACCACGGCAACCCGCCAGTATGACTACCAAACCGGCTTAAAACTGCTTATACCCTGAAACTCCCAGGACTAACGAACATTTCTCGGTCTCTCTGACCACCTTTTTGCCGCATTGTTTACGGAAGTTTTCGGTACAGAATGACCCGAATTTCCTCTCATTTGTTGTTTTGGAGCTTTCACCGGATGATGATCCATAAGTGGAAACGAGTGATTATCGATAACAGAAATTTTTTTCGCTATCAGTTTTTCAATGTCGCGCAGGTACTCTTTCTCTTCGGCATCACAAAACGAAAGTGCCGTTCCTTTTGCCCCGGCTCTCCCCGTTCGTCCTATACGATGGACATAGGTCTCGGCAATATTGGGCATTTCAAAATTGATCACATATTCCAAATCATCTACATCAATACCTCGTGCTGCAATATCTGTCGCAACAAGAACACGTGTTGTTTGAGCCTTGAAATTTTTCAAGGCTCGCTGACGGGCATTTTGTGCCTTGTTGCCATGTATCGCCTCTGCCATGATATTATGCTTCAACAAGATTTTTACCACTTTATCGGCTCCATGCTTTGTCCGGGTAAAAACCAGCGCAGTCTTTATCTTGTCATCTTTTAAGAGGTCTACCAGCAAGGCGTTTTTATTGCCTTTATCGATGAAATAGACCGATTGATTAATAATTTCTACCGTTGAGGAAACCGGCGTTACCGATACCTTTGAAGGGTGATGCAATATGGAAGCAGCAAGCGAGACAATTTCGACTGGCATAGTGGCAGAAAAGAAAAGGGACTGCCTCTTTTTCGGAAGTACGGTCAATATTTTCTTTACATCGTGAATAAAGCCCATATCAAGCATCCGGTCCGCTTCATCCAGAACAAGTATTTCTACATCGCGTAAGTGCAGAAATCCTTGGTTGAGGAGATCGAGCAACCTGCCTGGTGTAGCAATAACAATGTCAACACCACGAATCAATGCGGCGGTCTGTGGGTTCTGATTGACACCTCCGAAAATCACGGTATTTGTCAAGCCGGTATGTCGACCGTAAGCGTTAAAACTCTCTCCTATTTGAATAGCCAGTTCTCGTGTTGGGGTAACAATCAAACTCCGTATTTTTCTTTTTTTATCATAAACCTTGTTTGCACTCAGCAACTGCAGGATAGGAATAGCAAAAGCGGCAGTTTTCCCTGTTCCTGTCTGCGCACAACCGAGCAAGTCAGTACCTTGTAAAATAATCGGTATGGCTTCAGCCTGTATCGGTGTCGGAGTAGTATAGCCTTCTTCCTGCAGTGACTTTAAAATTGGATCAATGATGTTCAGTGACTGAAATTGCATAGTGTCCTAAGTATTTTATTGAATTGAACGGTTATTGAGAGCAGACAGATAATTCTGAGATGCTCTTCTCATCAAGCACGCATTACCCTTCGTTCCACAGAGTGAAATGTCCCTGTAGTGAAGAAGAGAAACAGGTGATCTATTACAATGCGGGGATGTTTTCCTTGCCAGCCGGAGAAAGTACTGGAGATCAGATCGGGACAATATAACGATTACATCTCATATTGCAGAGTATCCCTTTAAGCATTAGAACATTAGAACACCGACTCTGCGTAAAAGATTCACGCTTTACCGGAAACCCAGGCTGGCACATATTTCCACGCACTCTTCATGTCACCGTTGTTGATTCGCCATAGGGGATCGTGTTGCTGCACAAGAGCCCAGAATGCGCGAGAATGGTTGAGATGAACCGTGTGACACAGCTCATGAACCATAATATGGCGAATGAGATATTCCGGTAAAAAAAGCAGTTTATTGTTCAGTGTTATTACCCGATTGGAGGAACAACTGCCCCAGCGAGAGTGCTGCAAGCGAACCTTTGCCTCAGCATAGTCAAAATCAAGTGAAGCTGCAAGTTTTTCAAACGAGGGTAGAAGAAGCATTCCGGCCCGATGCTTCAACCAGGAGAAGAGTAGTTTGCGACAAAGCGCATCATTGGCGACATCACCGTAAACAAGCAGACTGTCTTTGGAACGCTCCTCAATATCAGCCTCTCCTATCGCGGTTTGAGCATACTCCACCTCCCACTTTTCCGCAAAATGGGGAAAGGAAACCGTGCAGGGCAATCCATTATCCATTGCAGGAAGAGGCTCCTGCCGCTGAGCATCAAGTTGCGCCCCTGTCTTTTGTATCCACAACTTATGCCGCAGCAACAAGTCTACAATATGCTTCCTGTTGAAGCCTTCGGGCAACACGACAATCAGTCCATCATGCGGAGTCATCTTTAAGCGAGCATGTTTAGCCCGAGCACTTACCTGAACGGTATAAGGAGGCGGAAAACTCCTCTTATCAGAATTAAGCGACAAATTACTCATCAACCAAGTGCATTCTGCAAATCTGCAATAAGATCGTCACCATCCTCAATACCTACTGAAAGTCTGATAATCGTATCAGTGATTCCTGCCGCTTCGCGGTGTTCTTTATCCATTGACGCATGACTCATGGTTGCCGGATGCTCAATCAGAGACTCAACACCCCCAAGACTTTCGGCAAGCGCAAACAGCTTCGTACCCGTCAACACCCGGTTGACATCCCCAATAGTACCATCAAGCTCGAAGGAGACCATACCACCAAAGCTCTTCTGCTGTTTTTTGGCAAGCTCATGCTGGGGATGATTCACCAGACCAGGATAAAAAGCCCTTTTCACCTTCGGGTGCTGCTCCAGGAATTGCGCCACAGCAAGGGCATTGCGCTCATGCTCTCTCATGCGAACCACCAGAGTCTTGATCCCGCGAAGCACCAGCCAGCAATCGAAAGGCTGGGCACAGGTGCCAAGCGCATTGACCATGAATTTCAGTTTGAGGTCAAGATCCTCACTGTTCGACAGCACTGCCCCACCAACCACATCGGAATGGCCGTTCAGATACTTTGTTGTCGAATGAACCACAATATCCGCCCCAAGCTCAAAAGGCTTCTGGCCGTATGGAGAGAGAAAGGTGTTGTCAACGATAGTCAAAAGAGCTCTCTCCTTAGCAAGCGCTGAAACGGCGGCAATATCAACAAGGTTCAATAGCGGATTGGAAGGTGTTTCAACCCAGACCGCTTTCGTACGTTCATTCACATAAGGAACAAGGTTTGCCGCCGTCTGCAGATTCACAAAGTGAACCTTGATACCAAAATGCGCCTCAACCGTTTTCATCAATCTGGAGGTACCGCCATAGCAGTCATCGGTGCAGATAATCTCATCACCAGAATGGAACAGGTTCAGAGTCGATGTAATCGCTGCCATACCCGTGGTAACAGCAACTGCTGATGAACACCCTTCCAGGGCGCAAAGATTATCTTCGAGCGCCTTGCGAGTCGGGTTGCCGCTTCTGGTATAATCAAATCCACGGTGCTTGCCGATGTCCTCAAACACAAAAGTCGATGACTGGTAAATCGGTGTCATAATGGCTCCGTAAGCCTTGTCAGGGCCTACGCCAGCATGGATGGTATCGGTCTGGAAACTCATAAATACTTCATTAAAAAATTGAAAAAGATAATACAACAAAAAAACCTCTTCCCTGATGAGCATGGGAGAGGTTTTTAAAATTCAGTCTCTTTTGTATGGCCGGTGCTGAGGGCAACCCGCCTGTTTTGAAAAGAGAAGCAGTAAAAAGCTCTTTTTCACTCATCGTTCTTCTGCTTCATCTGGAATTAAAAAATCAGATGCATAGATTGCAAAAGTAGAATGTGGCACCGTGTTCCGTTCTGACCGGAATCGGTTGTCAAGGCTTCATAGGGTCTAATCCCTCAGCCTTTCTTGATGACACAGTAATGGATAATGAACATAATAACAATTGTTAATATATGATTCCGGAAAGAATAATACAAACAGATCAGCTACTGCGGTACTGCCTGCAAGAAAACAAGCGGTATCGCAGCCGAGGATGCTTGTGGCACTGTAACCAAATGTCAAGATTCAACCCTTGCGGATTATCGGTTCGGCATAGATTAACGGAGATAATTATTTATGGCTAATCTCTTCGAACTCAAGAAGTCAGCACAACGGAGGCAACTAAGGGACAAAAACCAGGCGAAAGCCTACGCCGCTGCGGCGACCACCAGGAGGATAGCAGTTGCGGTTAGCTGAACGACAGGCTCCCGCATCCCCACGCCAGCACCCACCACGAAGCACTCGGTGTGAACCAGTTTCCGGTCCACGAGGATTTTCAACTGTGCCTTTTGCATTGCATTCCATATAGTAGTTATCACCATACCAATCACTGCACCACTCCCACACATTGCCGTGCATATTATACAATCCAAAAGCATTCGGTTGAAAGCTGTCAACAGCAACAGTGTTTTTTCGGTATATTCCCTTATTGTTCTTGTTATACGAATAGTTTCCGTCATAATTTGCCTGTTCAGTTGTCAGATTATCACCGGTAGTAAACGGTGTGGCTGCTCCTGCCCGACAGGCATATTCCCATTCTGCTTCCGTTGGCAAACGGAATAATTTGCCGCTCTTTTTCGATATCCATTTGCAATAAGTAACAGCATCATTCCAACTGACATGCAGCACGGGATGATTGTACTCGAATGCTTTCCACTCATTACCCAATGCCCCATGCCGCCAGTTTATGCCCGCCTTCTCTTTCCATTCGTTACCATCTAAAATAATGCTGCTATTCGCTTTTTCTGCATCAGTCTGATAAGCTGATGCTTCAATAAATTCTTTAAACTGAGCGACGGTAACTACATATTTACACAAATAAAAATTAGAAATTTTTACGGGATGTTGTGTTTCAATTTGTTCTCTTTCCGGTTCCTTATCCGGACTTCCCATTAAAAACAATCCACCGTTAACACAAACAAAATCAGGATAAAGAACCGTCTTGTTTTCGATACAAAACTGTAATACCATGTCCATACCTGAAAAATCAAATGTCATAGCAAAATCAATCTTCTCGGAAGCTTCTTTTGCCAGAAAAAATTCAAGGATTGATTTATGGGCAAACTTCCAATTATTTTCTGCATCACGGGTAAGAAGTGACTGACCGGTCATCTGATAATCCTCGAGTTCCACGTTGACATCAGTAGCATCAGCTTTGGACAATTGCAAAGAATTGGCCTCCTTTCGTTTTTCATAAATTTTCACTGCCACCAGTTGCGAATATTTATGAAGATTCTTTTTAAGTTTTTCACGGTTAAGATATAGATGTTCACGCTTATCGCCTTCACGTTCAATCCATTTTTTTATGAGCGCTTCGTAAATCTCATAAGTAGTTGAATAGTGTTGATTACCGTCAACCAGATAATCAATATAACTGAGTAACATGGGACGAACCATAAGTTTTGGAGAGTTGCTAACAATTCGTCGCGCTTTTTGTTTTTTTCCGCGATTCCAGAACCGCAAAACACCGAATTTTTTATTCAGATAGCATCGAATTTCCTTGTCATCAAAAGGCGAAAGGTAAAGTTTTACAAGAGTATGAAATCCTTCATCGTCATAACGTGAAATTTGCAATTTATAAGGTTTATCCTCTTGGCCAGGAAAATATTGTGTACGACTGGTAATGACGACTTCACGAAAATCCTGCACTGTTTCAATTACCTCATCCAGTACTTTCCTGAATCGATCTTCATCCGATAATTCATCAAGCTCTTCTATTGGCAATAATTTTTTGTACTCATCAAAAGCATCTAATAAAAGAATTGTTTGAGTAACATCCTCATTTTTTTTGATCTCTTCAATTTTTTCGATGATACCTTTGTAACCAAAAGGCAATAGCTTTATTTTATATTTTTTACCAAATCTAAAAAAAGAACTATACCGTAGATAAAGATTTATCATAAAAGTAGTCTTTCCCATACCAGAATCAGCAAGCACAAGATAAAATTTATTTTTTTCTTTTTTCTTGAATGCCGTATTTATAAAGAAAGGAATCAATTTTTTCTTGACAATAAAGGCAGCACCAGTTTCCGCTTCATCTTCAACAGAAGGCGTAATGTTTTGTGCTTGAGTATCAATAAAAAAATCTCTTTTTGACTTCACATTCTGATAATTAAACTGGTATTCCACTAAATCTTTTGCAACACAAGAATTCTGATGCCACCTATATAAAACATTAAAAAGATATACTCCAGAAGCTGCTAATAACGTAGAGATACCACTTATTGTTATACCGAAATTATCAACAATTACTTTAATAAGAACTTCTATAATTTTTTCCATCTTATCAACAGAGTAATTATTATTCGCCCTTAACCGCTTGTTTATTGGAGATTGACAAACTAACGTTGTACTGTATCATTCAGATTGAAGTCGGACACATGTCGTCAAGTAACTGTCATATAAGGTGATTGAGTTAATCATCGGGATGAAAATAACGTGTTATTAATATAGTGGAATCTTTGGGAAATAAGAAAGTAAGAAACTGCCAAACCCAAAAACTTTGCTGTTTTCAACTGCATTACTAACGCTACCGTGCGGCGAACATTTTCCTGTAAACGCACCTGACTTGCATGCAAAGGGTTACGTGGTAGTCTTCACTCAGTGGCTTCATTCTATGAACGCGATACTCCGCAGTGATCAAAGCAACTCACGAATCAACACCTGTTAACTGACCGTTGAAAGCATATCGTTCTGTGCAAAATCTTCTATAGTAATCGAATACGCAAAAAAACTTAAGAATTCGTCAAAGGCGATTCTCTACCCTCCAATTTCCGACATACTGGTTCTGACTGAATCTCTGGAACCATGCTTTCCATCTTCGGGTTTCTGTGATACTGCTTTCCTGAGCAGATCGGCAATCATTTCATGACTTGCATTACCTTGAAGCAGTGGCAACAACGTCAAGCCTTCTTTTTTATAAAGGCAACTAATGATCTTTCCGTCCGAGGTAATACGAATTTTATTGCACTGGCTGCAGAAGTTTCTTGTAAATGCAGGAATAATAGCAATCGTTCCTTTATGGTCTGGCATGATATAGCTGTAATACTGGGTTGCATGACCTGTGATTGTCTGAAGTTCGGGATATGAATGTTTCAAGAGATCCTGAATCCTGTCTGCTCCGAGAAATTTGCCGGTGCGCCAGATCTGATTGTCGTCGAAGGGCTGCAATTCCATAAATCGTACCGTCACAGGATAAAGTCGAGTCAAGTCAACAAATTCACGAATTTCATCGCTGTTGATATCCCGCATCAGTACCACGTTGAGTTTGACGGGAATAATATCAGCATTGAGGAGTTTGTCAAGGTTGTCACGTACCCGGCTATAGTAGTCTCTGCGAGTAATAGAATAATATCGCTCACTGTCTAGAGAATCAATACTGAAATTGATGGCATCAAGGCCTGCATGAATAAGACCGGGAAGAAAACGGTCAAGCAAAAGACCGTTGGTTGTGAGGGTTACCATGTTGATTCCAGCTTGTTTTGCACGACAGACCAGTTCAACAATGTCCATGCGCAAAAGAGGTTCTCCACCGGTAAACCGGATTTTGCTTACGCCAACACTGGCAAGCACCTCAATAAGGGTAATCATTTCCTGTGTGCTCAGAATTGGTACTTTATCTGCTCTCTCTTCATGCTCTTCACTCATACAGTAGGCACATCGAAGGTTGCACTGTGAAGTAACAGCAATCCGGACATAATCTATGGGCCGGTGAAATGTATCAACCAGCGAGCTTTTGAAGGAATTGCTCATACTGAAAAGAAAATTTTTATAAAATGTATTATAACAAAAAAAGGCACCGCTCTTTCGTGATGAGCAAGCGCCTTTTTCATAGGAGGCTATCTTGAATCAATTTGATTATCAACTCGACATCCTTAAAGTCGAAATAGAAACCGTAAACGCATCCATTAGACAAATGGATAAAATGGGTGAAAGCATAAAGAACTGAGCCATACTAACTTGGGCAGCGGCTACAAGCGCAACAATTACTCAAGAAAAGCTCAATCCTTATATAGCGTTCACCGCTGTAATCCCAATGGTATTATGGAAAGTAGATACTTGGTATCGCAGGATTCAAAGAAAGTTTATATGACGCTCAATTGAGTTCAGAAAGTTCTTAAATGACGAACGACTGGCTAAACAAACCGATATACCAATGAAAAACATTTTAAAAAACCTTGGATACTCGCATGTCAATCACTTTATTACTGCATTCGGGAAGCAATTCGGGTATTCATGGCAGTTTGAGGAAAAATCGTTATACTTGAGAGTATATAACGAAAAAGCTTGTAAATCACTCTATTTTCAGCAAACCGTCTAATATTAGTGTTTCAAGCTACCCCTTACAACCATAATATATCTTTTGATTATGAAACCATCAATGAAGCGCATCGTTGTCCTCTGTTTTGCATTCCTTACCATGGCAGCGCCAGCAATGGCCGGAGAGCTGAATCTTTCGGTTGCAGCAAGTCTGAAAGAGGTGATCAATGAGCTAACTGCTACCTACTCAGCACAACATCCCTCCATTGTGTTTGTTAAAAACTTTGGCTCTTCTGGAACACTTGCCGCTCAAATTGAAAACGGCGCTCCGGCTGACTTGTTTATTTCGGCAAACACTGAGTGGATGGAATACCTTAAAGAGAAAAAGCTTGTTGTTGCTGCCAGCGAAAAGACTTTTGCCTTTAACTCGCTTGTTTTTGCTGGAACCACACAGAAAAATGTGTCGTCAATGAATGATCTGCCTGCACTCGAGAAAATTGCAATCGGAAGCCCGAAAAGTGTACCGGCAGGTGAGTATGCCATGACCGCCATAAAAAAAGCAGGTATTGAAACAAAACTTGCCAACAAGCTGGTCATGGCCAAGGATGTCAAAGAGTGCCTCATGTATGCGGAAATCGGCGAAGTTGATGGCGCCTTTATTTATCGTACCGATGCGCTGCAGGCACAAAAAGCAAAACTACTTTTTGTCGTACCACAAAAGCTTTACCCGAGAGTCGTCTACCCAATGGCGCTAACCGTAAAAGCAGTTGATAACAACGATGCAAAGGCATTCGAAGCATATCTTCAGGGAACAGAAGCCAAATCCGTTCTACAAAAATTTGGATTTATCCTGAAATAATAATGCTACTGGCACCGGAAGATATAACCGCCATTTGGCTGTCGATAAAAGTTGCACTTACGGCGACAGTCCTCTCTTTACCATTCGGTTTTACTGTAGCTTGGCTTATTGTCTTTAAACCATTCAAGGGAAAAGTCTTTCTTGAAGTCCTTGTCAATCTTCCGCTGACACTTCCTCCGGTGGTCATCGGTTTTTTTCTTCTGTTACTGCTTGGTAAAAACGGCTGGATTGGCAAACTACTTATAGAATATGGAATAGCACTCATTTTTACTTGGAAAGCCGCCGTTATTGCCTCGGCAACTGTTGGCTTTCCGCTGCTGGTACGCTCCATCCGCCTTGGTATGGAGTCAATCGACCGACAACTTCTTGATGCTTCACGGAGTCTTGGCGCTCACTGGTATGATACCCTCCTGACGATCATTCTTCCTCTTTCTCTCCGGGGCATTCTGGCAGGCTCATCACTGATGTTTGCCCGTAGCCTTGGAGAATTCGGAGCAACCATCATAGTTGCAGGCAATATTCCGGGAATAACGCAAACGATCCCTCTGGCTATCTATGATTATGCCAGCTCACCATCAAGCACCACCATGGCACTGTCACTCTGTATGGTCTCGGTAGTGATTTCAGTGACCGTGCTCTTTCTGCACGAATTGCTCAACCGTCAGCTTGACCGGAAAAGAGCATTATGAAGCTGCATATTGATGTTGAAAAAAAATTGGGTGCTTTTTCACTTCAGGTGAAGGCTGATATTTCAGGTGAAAAAACAGGAATTTTCGGAGACTCTGGCAGCGGCAAATCAACCCTGGTGCATCTTATTTCAGGCCTTATGCAGCCCGACAAAGGTGAAATTATTCTTAATGAGCAGTGCCTGTTCAGCACGCATCAAAAGATCAATATTTCTGCGGCACAACGGCGCATTGCCATTGTGTTTCAACAGCCAATGCTTTTCCCCCACCTTAGCGTCAAGGCAAACCTTTTATACGGTTTTAAACGGTGCCATACTGAAAACCGACTTATCAAACCGGACGCCCTGATTGATCTGCTTAAACTGCAGCCACTGCTGCTACGCGGCGTTGAACATCTTTCCGGCGGAGAAAAACAGCGAGTCGCTCTTGGCAGGGCGGTTCTTGCAAACCCGCGTCTGCTTCTTATGGATGAGCCTCTGTCGGCTCTTGATGATACGCTCCGGTTCCAGATCATTCCATACCTGAGAAGTGTCAGCGAAGAATTCAGGATTCCCTACTTGTTTATATCCCATTCAATGACAGAAATGCAATTAATGACCGACCACATTCTCGAAATAGAAAATGGCCGATGTATTGACGAAACAACACCCGAACAACTTGCAAGAGACAGGATGGCAAAAAGCCAGAAAGGTTATCTCAACCTACTGCACCTTTCCTCGCCACGCCATGAAAATGGCCTCTATATTTACACATGGGGCCGGAATACTTTATTTATTTCTGCTGGACAGCAAACAGAAAAGTCACTCTTTGAACTATCGTCACGAGAAATTATTCTTTTCAAAAAGCATCCTGAAGCAATCAGCGCAAGAAACCTTCTGGAGTGCAGAGTTGCCGAAATGTTCGAATCCGACGAAAGAGTCGGTGTAGTGCTTTCGGCTAACGGTGAAAAAATTGTTGCTGAAATTGTCCGCCAGGCAGCCGATGAACTGAATATCAATACAGGAGCCACACTCTTCGCTGCCATTAAGGCCTCATCGTTCAGAAGGCTTGCATAATCACTAATCCAAGTCAACTTTTTACGACGTATTCATGTTCAACAGGAAAGCAAACAAAAATACTAAACGTTGTAACCATGACCTCTTCGGGTAAAAAAGTATGCTTCATGACCGGCGCTTCAGGTGTTCTTGGCAGCGAGATTGCGCTTTCGATAGCGGGACAGGGGTACACCATTTTTTTTACCTGGCACTCGTCGGAAGAAATCGCGGCACAAATGCTTGAAAAAATCCGCTGGATAAGCCCTGAATCACAAATGATCCGTTGTGATGTCTCGAAACCCAGTGATATCAGCAACGCGTTTTTGGTATTCCTCCAACAGTTTGACCGCCTTGACCTTCTTGTAACCAGCGCATCGAATTTCTTCAGCACTCCCCTTCCTGACGTTACTGAACAAGAATGGGACAGCTTGGTCAACACCAATCTGAAAGGAACATTTTTTACCATGCAGGAAGCAGTCAGAATCATGCAGAAACAGTCGTTTGTCTCCCGCATCATATCCATAACCGATATTTCTGCAGACCTTGTCTGGCGCAACTTTGCTCCCTATACGGTATCAAAATCAGGAATTCAGCACCTAACCCGAGTCTTTGCAAAAACTTTTGCACCCACTATTCTTGTAAACTCAATCGCTCCAGGGACGATCACGCTAAATCCTGAAAAGGATGTGGAAACCGAACAAGAGATGATTATAAAAATACCGCTGAAGCGACTTGGCGACCCGCTTGATGTTATCAGAACAATCATCTTTCTTCTTGAGAGTGACTACATTACCGGCCAAGTTATATATGTTGACGGAGGAAGGCTTCTTCGGTAAGAGAATCATGCAAACACCATATTGTTTTTGTATATTGCCTTGTTGAATTACAGTAACTTATCATCGGTTTTAAAACACTTATGGAACAGGAAGTCCAAGTTACCATACACAGTAACCAACCAAACAATCTGGAAGAAGAACATCCGCGGGAAACACTTGTCCGTGATCATGTAAAAGAAATTATTAGTGAAACACTATCAGAGGCGTTTGCCTCTTTCAGGAAAAGTGAATCCTATGAACAACTTTTGCAAAACGTTGAAAAAACAAGGGGGTATATCAAAAAGAATCCTGGTCATGCGCTGCTGTATTCGCTGGCCGCTGGTGCCTTGGTCGGACTTTTCCTGAAAAGAAAGCGATAATAAGCAGTTATTTCAGATACTATGATGAATCGCCAAAATGGAGAAGATCTTGGCCCGACACAGGTTAAGCGCAAAAACAGGGGCCTTCATAAACTTCTTGATGATACGGCAATGTCGACCTATATGACATCATGTCTATTATAGAAGCAAAAATCGAACTACTCAAAATCGAACTGTCCGAAAGAATATCCCTTGTTGCAGCTTCTGTTATTCTCGTAGTTATCTTGATTATTGGAATTGGCTACTTGATTACAACCGTTGCGCTTCTGACAGGTGAATTACTGGGACATCCTTTTCTTGGTTATCTTTTGGTAAGCATTATTTTCCTTTCATGCTTTCTGTTTTTTACGAAATTCAAACCGTTACTACTAAAAAACCTGATCCAGAAAATTCTTTTATCTGTCCATGACTACAACAAATGAGCCTTTAACCGGTATTCAGGCACGCATTGAAGAACTGCAAAACACTATTACAGAAAAGGAAGAGCAGATCAAGGCGAGGGCCCGGAAACTGAAAGATGAGCTGAAAGAGGAAATTTCGCCGATAAAATTCATCAGAAAACATCCATTTGAAGTTGCGGGAACCACCTTTCTTGCAGGAATGCTGCTTATAAAGGCATTGAGAGGTCAAAAAAGTTCTCCCACACGGATAGAGCACACACCGTTAAACACACCACATTTCCTTCCCTCGCAGAGCAAAAATACCCTCTCTACCATCGGACTGGAAATATTGCGCTCAGTCAAAGATCTTGGGTTTACTTACCTTCAGCGCTATCTCGACAAAAAAATAAAATAGTATTCCTCAGCCCATCCTGTCTCTCGTTAAAACCACAGAACAACAGTCAGACTATTTTACAGAAATTCCGTACTTTGTCAATAGTGCGTGAACATGCCCTGAAAAATCGCATGGCCATGCTAAAATTTTAACAAGCTTTATGCTTTGGTATTGAATCACCAACTATGACAATCAAGCAAAACCCGCAAGTGTTACAGATCAAAGAACACTTTTACGTTAACAGAATTGCCAGAAAACTTTTTCATCTGACTGATCCGGAGTTTCTCTCTTTACCAATTTCTGGTCAGGAAAGTCTAAAAACATCAGAAAGGCAAACTGCCATTATAAACGATTTTCTTAAAAAACAGAAAGGTGTCGATACAAAACAAGTATTACCGGCGCAGTTCCACGGGATGAAACTGCTCCATGCAATGCTTCACTCTATCATGACAACAGTTATCGCATCACAGCAACCGAACTTTCTTCAAAACGTTTACGGTGCACTGAACGATGTGATTTCCGAGGAACAATCTGAACAGTACCTTAACCAGTTTATCTCTTCTTTTCCAACCCAAAACATCTATACAGGAATTGAAAAGCCCGCAGAATGGCTGAAACAGCAAAAAAATAAACTGGAAGTGCTTGAAGAGTCTTTCCTTGTCTGGATAAATAACCAGAATCCGGCTCTTGAACTGTTTTCTGATCTTTTGACTGACAAAAAATTAACGAAAGAAAATGCGTACCGGAAACTGATCATGACCATGCGCAGCTCAATGGTGGCTATGGGACCCGTTGGGCCTGACAACCTTGACCTTGCAGAATTGCTCATCATGCCGATAAGACATGCTCCAACTTCTATTCTGGAGCAACTTCGCTTCATTCGCCTGAACTGGGGAGAGCTGCTTGGTGAATCGCCATATTGGGAATTACTTGCCGTTGCTATCAATTTTATTGAGGATGAAGACAAATACCTCTTCTTTGAGCAGATTGCACATGAAAAGGCGCTCCGCAACGATGGCCATGAGTTTGAAAAAGCAGCACACGCCCCTGATTATACTTTTGATGATGCCAATGCCCCAGCTAACTACTCTGTCGATTCATCATGGATGCCTGAAGTAGTCATGCTTGCAAAAAGCACCTACGTCTGGCTTGACCAGCTCAGCAAAATCTATCGTCGTCCTGTCCTTCATCTTCAGGATATTCCAGATGAGGAGCTTGATGCTATTGCTGATAGGGGATTCACGGCATTGTGGCTTATAGGACTCTGGCAACGGAGCTTTGCCTCACAGAAAATCAAGCAGTTACATGGCAATCCTGAAGCAAAAGCCTCCGCTTACGCTCTTGAAAAGTATGATATTTCTGACGACATCGGCGGCTATGAAGGATATTTAAACCTGATGCACAGGGCAAAACAACGCGGGGTTCGTCTTGCAAGCGACATGGTTCCCAACCATACCGCCATAGATTCCGAGCTTGTACGGAACAATCCTGACTGGTTTCTCTCGACACAAACACCGCCTTACTATAATTACTCCTATAACGGGCCGAACCTCAGCAGTGACACCCGTTACGGCATTTATCTCGAAGATGGCTACTGGAACCGCTCCGATGCAGCAGTCACTTTCAAACGGGTTGATTACCTAACCGGTGATACTCGCTATATCTATCATGGCAATGACGGTACCAACATGCCATGGAACGATACAGCTCAGCTCGATTTCCTCAGTGCCGAAGTGCGCGAAGGGGTAATTCAACAGATCCTGCACGTCGCAAGAATGTTCCCCATTATCCGATTTGATGCTGCAATGGTACTGGCTAAACGTCACATCCAGCGTCTTTGGTTCCCACTTAATGGCCATAGCGCTGCCATCCCTTCACGTTCGTCACACTCCATGAGCATGGCCGAGTTTGATGCTGCCATTCCAGAAGAATTCTGGCGCGAAGTGGTTGACCGCATTCACCAGGAGGTTCCCGACACTTTGCTGCTTGCCGAAGCATTCTGGATGCTTGAAGGCTATTTTGTCCGCACCTTGGGTATGCACAGGGTCTATAACAGCGCCTTCATGCACATGCTCAAAAAAGAGGATAATACCAGTTACCGATATCTGATCAAGAACACCCTTGAATTTGACCCGGAAATTCTGAAGCGGTATGTAAACTTCATGAACAACCCTGATGAAGATACCGCTATTGCCCAGTTTGGACGGGGAGACAAATATTTTGGCGTCTGTATGATGATGCTGACCTTGCCAGGACTACCAATGTTTGGGCACGGACAAGTCGAAGGCTTTACGGAAAAGTACGGTATGGAGTACGCCAAAGCCTATTATGATGAGCAACCAGATGAACATCTTGTCTGGCGCCACTATCATGAGATCTTCCCTATTATGAAGAAGCGCCCCCTTTTTGCTGAAGTACGCAATTTTTTTCTTTACGATGTCTATTCAGCAGAAGGAGAGGTGAACGAGAATATTTTTGCCTATTCCAACCGGCTGGGCAATGAAACCGCCCTTGTTGTTTTCAACAACTGCATTGAACAGGCCACAGGCTGGATTAAAATATCCGTCGGCTACCGCCAGAACGGTGAAATCAGGCATAGCACCCTCTTTGAGGGACTGAACCTGGACCATCAACAGAACACCTTTGTTGTATTTAGGGATCATGCAAGTGGCCTTGAGTTTATCCGCTCCTGCCAAGAGATAGCGGACAATGGCATGCTGGTTGCTGTTGATGGCTACAAATACAATGTCTTCCTTGACTTCAGGGAAGTACATCCTTCAAAACTAAGGCCTTACTACAGGCTTGCTACAGAACTCAACGGGCGCGGAATCCCATCAATTGAATTAGCCGCTCTCACCATGAGCCTTTCCCCGCTGCACAGGATCATCACTGCAGCTCTAATTTCTGAACAGGCCCCTCTTGGAGAAGAAACATTTGAAACTACGTTAGCCACACTACTCGAAACGGTTGCCCTGCAGTTCAGTGAACTTATGGAAAAACCGCTTGCCGTACCGGAAAACCTTGCGACAGATACGACAAAACTCTATAATCAGATACTTTTGCTGCCCGATCTACTAAAAAATACAGAGTCACGCAAGCTTCAGACCGCTCTTGGTCTAGATAAAAAAGAGGGCTCAGAGTATAAGACTATCGCAAGGCATTGGGTTATCCTTGATGCACTACAACAAATGCTCACAGTAAGTGACTCAATGAAACTGAACCTTATCGACGACTGGCTGATGAGCGACTCGCTTAGGACAATATATTCTGAATCAGGGATGATCGGCATTCCGGGTGAGAACCTGCCAGACCTGCTTGTCTGCCTCCTCACTCCCAAACCGGAAACAGATACGGATGAAACTCCAGGGGAGCGTCTCCTCACCTTGATCAAAACAGTGAATACCGTCAACCGGCCTCATCTGGGCCGCCTGCTGCAGTTTGATGAGCGGCACTACAAAACATGGTTTCGCGAGCACCGCTTCAGTATACTCGTGGCATGGTTTATCATTCAGGAGTTGCTGAAAGATCCGAAAACAGGAATCTCCGAATGGATTGAAGCCTCCGAAAAACTCGATATGCTGACCTTCCTTTCAGGATACGAGATGGGAGAGTTGATCCGAGAAAAACCGTAAGATCGGCTCCGGGGGAATCAAAAACTCAAAAGCCCGGTTTTGCCGGGCTTTTGAGTTGTAAAAAGAGATCATTCACTTACCAACCATATTCAGCAAGAACACGATAGGTATTTATAAGCAGAAACGCCAGAACAACAAGACCCAGCATAGTAAAAATCGGGCTTTTCTCTTCTCTTGATGCCTTGAAGTCAATGAATGGAACAAGAAGCCAGACAATAGCGCCAACAGTAATAAGAGCAATGGCAACGAGCTCTCCGCCTTCAAATTTGAGATCTTTAAGCAACTGGAACTGTGCCCAGAAATACCATTCAGGTTTAATGCCCATAGGTGCAGGATTAAGCGCATTGGCTTTCACACCGATTCCCCATGGAAATACTGCTGCAAGGTAAACAAGGAGGCCAAAACCAATGATCCATCCGATAGCATCCTTGGCGAGAAATGTCGGAAAAAACTTCTCGTATCCTTTGATCATCCCCGATTCCTTGTACCCGATAGGAGCTGAAGTACCGAGTACCTGAACCAGAAGCAGATGGGCTGAAAGCACCAGCATGAGAAGACCAGGAAGAAGGACAACGTGCAGTGAGAACATACGGGTAAGTGTTTCGCCGCTGACCTCTTCACCACCACGAAGAATATTGACAAGGAATGCGCCGCCTGGAGCTACTTTTGGCGTTTCTGTACCGACCTGGGTTGCAAAGAATGCAAGTTCGTTCCAGGGAAGAAGGTATCCGGTAAAACCAAAACCGAGGCTGAGCACAA
>Ga0114951_10003206_pt1 | contig 17195 bp, 14 predicted proteins | sample AM7aDNAmetaG_FD_88677 | JGI IMG/M metagenome (GOLD analysis project Ga0114951, IMG submission 88677) | Freshwater microbial communities from Finland to study Microbial Dark Matter (Phase II) - AM7a DNA metaG | ecosystem: Environmental > Aquatic > Freshwater > Lake | place: Finland: Lake Alinen...
ATAGGTGTTGCTTCAATCGGTTTAATCTTTCCAGAAACAATCAGACTCTTTGCTTTGGCAGGGTCTAAGTTGATTATCGTTCCCGGATTTAATAACGCCTTACCTTGTGCCGTCTTCACGCTTATTTCAGTTAAGGTTTGATAGTGCATTATTGAATGACCTCCTGAACATCAATTATTGCCTGTTTTTCAGCTTGTAAAACTGCTTTTGAATAACTGAATAACTCAATATTATTAGCTGCTTGTGTATTATTTTTATCGCCAGTTATTCGGGCGTTTTGAATATCTGGATTCCAGTTTGTCAGTTTGTCGGGAGTATATAGGGTTGAATAACTGAATAACTGAATCGGGGTGACAATCTGTCTGTTGTGTTCTGATTTTTTGATAGTCCAATAACGGCCTTCGCCTGTCTCAAACAGTTTTCTTGATTTATGTAAGCTTGTACTTAATTGTGTCTTTACGGTGGCTATGAAAGAAGTCTTATCTGCTTCGCCTAAATCAGAAATGATCTTGTGCATGGCTTTTAAAGTATCTTCCTGCGGGTCTGGTGCAAGATCGAATCCCCTATCAGGGTTCAAGGTAAGATAAATCTGATATGGTTCAAAGCGGGTCTTTTCCCGCACGCCAAAACGATAAACAAGATCATCATCGCTATCTTCATCGTCAACGATAATCTCTTGCCCATCTCTTTTTTTCTTAACCAGTGTCAGTCCTAGTATATGATCAGCAAGATCAACAATTGCCGTTGACCCTTTGGCTATTTTATCGCTATTCTTGGCCGTATGGTGCAGCAAAATGATCGTGAAGCCCATATCTCTGAGTTCCTTTAGCCTTCCCATGATAAGCCCCATTTCGTTAGACTTGTTTTCATCCCGGTCTTGTGAGGCTCTAAGGGTGTCGAATATCAGGACTGCGCCCGACGGCAATTGCTTATAAAGTGCATATTCATTTGTATCTAATTTAGGTGCACCTATTTTTTCATTATTAGCACGCCAGAAATGCACGCCTACCGTATGCCCAAGCTTTTGCGTTCTGGTATTCAAGACTGCCAAGGGGTTTTCAAAGTCAACAAAAATGACAGGGGTCTTAACGGTGGTTAATCCAAGGTAGGGATTGCCTTCGCCAATGCAACGCGCCATGTCCATGCTCAACCACGTTTTCCCTATGCCGCCTTTGCCGAATAGCAATATGATACTGTCTTTGGGAATTAATCTGTCAATTATCCATTCAATCTTAATTTCTTTTGATCGGATAGATTCCCAAGACTCAAGAGACAATAAAACGTCAAACTTTTCTTTTTCCTCTTTGCAATCATCTTTCTGGCCGTATTCCTCAAGTAATTTCTCTGCTAAATTAAATTTTTCCATTCTCGTTCACTCCTTGATAAAGTTCGTATTTTTCTTCATCGGTTCCATTGGACAAGATTTCTAAACGATGTTCGACAATTGGTAGGCGGTGCAGGTCTATGGCAAATAATTCAATGTCTTCCATTTCACTGCAATGCTTTAAGAGATCATGAATTTCACGATAATAATCTGTAAGCTGCCCCAAATATTCTTTTTCCCATGATCTGAATGCTTTCAATAAATCGCGCTTAGTCCTATCCTTCGGCTTGGTCTTAACGGGTTGACTGCCTTCAATATTTAGATATTTAATCGCGTCTTTGAATGATAATCCATGCAACTTCTGAATGAAGGTTATTGAATCGCCGAAGCTATTGCAGGAAAAGCAATAGAAGGTTTGCTTGTCAGGATTAATCTTCAACGATGGGGTCTTGTCTTCGTGGAAGGGGCAGGAAAGCCATAAAGTGCGGCCTTTCTGTTTCACTGGAAAGCCTTCACGTTCGATGGTCAAAATTATGTCAGGTTTAATGAAATGTTTCTGGAGACTATTTTGCATGACCTGCCCCACTCTTCATGGCGAATATCATTGACCGTGTCATTTTGAGTTTCTGACAATAATCTGAAATCGGGACTGCTTCGTTTGCGTAAAACGCAGCAATTGACCCGGAAACATCGTCTGGAAACTCGAAACAAACTCGACCGTCTGATCCGCGCACAAAAGGTTTGGGCTGTATTTTTTGTTTAAGTGAAATGAAACTGACTAAATCTGGACTTTCAAGAATGGTAGGGATTGGGGTTGGTTTTTCTTTCATTTGTTTCTCCTTCGTCGTTCGTAAATGATTAAAGTTAATCTCACGATCCAGAAGAAACAGGCTTCAAAAATATCCTTTGACTTTATAAAAATATCTGCTACAAAGGATTTACCGGTTCTGGAAGAGCTATCTCTTCTAGATCAATTTAGCCCTCACGTCTGGCGCCAACCTACGTGGGGGTTTTTTTATTTCAAAAATTTATAGCATGTAAAAAATCATTATTAGAACTAGTTTTTCCATGTGCTGAACATACAGCAACATATTGTTGAACCGCAATAGAAAAATAGAAAAAAATCACAAAAAATGTCGTAAAGGGCATAAATAAGGTTTGTTCTATGTATGTTGGTCATAGATAAAAAATGATCACCGAACAACTATATGTTGTGGTTTATTATCTTTTAACTACGACTTTTAGGCTTTGTCAATAGCGGAAAGTAATCTTTATTGGGGAAAATAAAAAATATTCAATAGGGGGAAGTATTAACATGCACAAAATGGTGAACGACGAAACCCGCCCCCATTTTTATTATTCAATAACTTGCAAACCGTTCAGTAGACCAATAACGTCAGGTGAATATTCTTCAAATAAGTCTTTTGGCAAAGAAGCTACAAATTGTATAAGACCAGCTTTGCCTGTATAAACGTAATAAAAAATAGACAATGTTCGACCTTCAATGTTCCCTTCAATATAAAGATGGTTTATTGGCACACCATTGACTTTTATTATTTTGCTGGATACTAATCTACAATCCTTTATAGTCCCCTTTTTCTTAATGTTCTCGATAATAAAATCTTCAATCTCGTGTTGTGGCTTACCTGTTAAAAATCTTTCATTAATCAAGAATGCAAAGATTTCACCATCTTCATGAATAAAAGATATTTCCGATGCTTCATTGAGTTTATTTTTTGAAATTTTCCATTTCTTCGTATCATAAGCAATCGAGAAATTCTTTTTTCTTGAATTAAATTTTTCTACCACAGGCCTTGCCAAAGCTGCGCCATCTGTTTGTGAAGTTCCAACCTTCGCCATTTTTAATTCTCTTATGGATTGCATTATCTTTGGATTATTTGTGCTATCTTCAACAACTGTAGTAGCTAAAACCTTTCCCGTTGCGACATCGACTAACCTTTGTGCAACCATATAAGTAACATTATCCTTATTTGGGAAAAAAGAATAATTTCCTATTAACAAATGAGTAGCACCAAGCATATTGCCGATCTTAAGTTGCGTCTCCTTTGACGTCAATCCAGATTGCTGTAACTTGAGTTCGTTTATTATGTGTTCTACATCGTTTCTATCTACTATTCTAAAATTCTTTTCATTACCAAAAAAGTGAAGGTATGAGCCCTCCACGATGCTGAATAATTGGGGGAGCAGTGTTTTTTTAAAACTATCAAATTCTTCTTTATTGCCAGCACCAGTAATATTAAATTCGTCTATGAATGGTGCTAAAATAACGCTTTCATTTTTATATACGGGTTCCATAAGTGCATACAAAATGGTTGGCAACAATACTGAATTAAGTCGAATTTGTTTTGTGATGGATTCGCCATTCCTTGTAACAGTTATTGTCATTGTTTCAGTAGGTTTCTTGTTGTCAATAATTTCAAAGAATTGATATTTATTCTTTATTTCAACACTATCAATTATGGTTATTATGTCACCATCTTTGAAGCCCTTGCGTCTTGCGTCTGAGTCTTCATCTAAAAAGATAATTTCTAGTTTATTTGCCTTATTAACTTTAAACCAAAATCCGGGATTACCTTTTTCAACAAGAGATGATCCCCTTGACATTTGTTTTAATTGGTTCATGCTTTTTTCATGTTTTGATTGGCAACCACTAGAGATAATCATGAACATCGTGATTGAAAAAAGAATAAAATATAATCTTAGCCTTTTGCATTGTTTCATTTTATGCTTGCCTTTCAATAAGTTTTTATAACTACTGTAAAATATATGATAAATAATCTTGTATGTCCATCTGATCTTTCCATTTTCCTTGGTCAACACTTGAAATTTTTCCCATCTCTACATAACAAAACTGATTTTATGGCTCATTTAGTTCTTCCTGTAATCAGTAAAACGTCGCATTTGAAGAAAATGCTAGCTTTCAACACGAAATAAATTATGTTAATTTCTCAGCGACCATGGTACGGATGATTACGCTGAATTATTTACTTAAAAATAAAGATTGTCACTGCTCAAAAGGGAGTTCTTACCTTCCATTGCACATGAAGCTGTTCACATGAGAAAGTTTAATATCAAGATTCTGCTGCTGCTTTCCCTGGGACATATGGTCACGGATATTTACCAGGGGGCGTTGCTCACCACGTTGCCGTTTCTGAAAGAAAATCTTTCCCTGTCCTATACGATGACCGGCATTATCCTTATGGCCGCCAATTTTACCTCCTCGATTATCCAGCCCATGTTCGGGTTCCTCTCTGACAAGAAGAAAAAACCACTCCTTCTTCCTATAGGATGCATCTGTGCCGGTTTGGGATTATCTCTGTTGGGATTGACTTCCAGTTATACTTGCGTTCTGGTGCTTGTAATACTGAGCGGCCTGGGCATAGCCTCCTATCATCCGGAAGGTTACAAGACAGCCCATTATTTCACAGGAGAAAAGCGCGTAACCGGGATGGCGATCTTTTCACTTGGGGGAAATCTGGGGTTTGCCCTAGGTCCACTCGTCACCATCTACGTAATTAAATACATGGGGTTCTCATCTCTGCCGATCATGGTTATCCCATGCCTAATGTTCACGGCTTTGATATTCTTCTATTGGCGCACGGTGACCACACCTAGAACGGACATGGAAGAGAATCTGAAGCATAAGACTCCAGACGAGAGACCCAAAGGCGCGTATTTATCCCTGTTGCTGATTATCGTTTTCGTGATTATACGGTCATGGATGCAGATGGGTTTGATGAGCTACATCCCTTTTTACTATATCAATTATCTTCAAGGCGACCCTCTCTACGCTGGACAACTGGTGTTCATCATGCTGTTGGGTAGCGTCTTAGGTACTTTGGGTGGGGCTCCATTAGCGGACATGTGGGGACACAAACGTTATCTAATAATTTCCATGCTTTTGACTACTTTGATTTCACCTGTATTTTTTATTGCTGAAGGCTATCTAATTTTTATTGTGCTTGGACTCTTGGGAATGCTGGTCGGGTCAACCTTCACCGTAACCATCGTTATGGCACAGCATCTGATGCCGAAGAACCTTGGTGTTGCCTCGGGCCTCATCGTCGGGTTTGCCATTGGTGCCGGGGGCATCTGTGTCGCTTTGCTCGGGGTCGTGGCAGATCATTTCGGTGTCCCCTTTGCTCTCAAGGCCATCATGATACTGCCACTGTTCGGCCTGTTACTCAGCATTATGCTTAAATATCAAGAGCTTTCTCCTATTGCGGAAAAAGTACCGTGAAACTAAATAAATTAAAAAGGAAACCTCTTCAGTATTTTTCTATCTGCGTTTTATGACAGCTTTTCACAGAAGGTTTCATTTTGTCGATAAATTTACTTGACATACAAGAGTGGCTTCCCTATGCTTAATTCCAATGAAAGCAAGTTCTTATCAAAGGTTTCCAGCAAATAGAAGGAGGAAGTCATGCATGCAACACGTCGTAACGGGCTCTTGGCTCTGGTCTCCGTGCTCGCCGTGGTTCTCGGGGTGATGATTGCTACGCCCGCGCGCGCCCTCACCGTCGTCTACGTCGGCAATGCCAAGAGCAACGATATTTATGTGCTGCAGCTCGATGGCCGGAGCGGCGACCTGACGATGGTCGAGAAGGTGTCGATTCCCGGGATCACCAGGCCGGGCGATTCGACGCCGATGGCGGTGAGCCCCGATCGCCGGTTCCTCTACGTGGCCACGCGTGGCGAGCCGAAGATCGCGGCCGGATTCGCCATTGACTGCGCGAGCGGTAAGCTCAGGCATGTCGCCAGCGGCCCGCTCGCTGACAGCCTGGCCTATATCGTCACTGACCGCACGGGCCGCTTCCTACTCGGCGCGTCCTACCCCGGACACAAGATCACCGTGAACCCGATCGGCCCGCAGGGCACGGTACAGGCGCCCCGGCAGGTGCTGCCGGGCCATCCAAACGCGCACTCGATCCTTGCCGATGCGGGAAACCGCTACGTACTGGCCGCAACCCTCGGCAACGATCTCGTGAACCTGTTCAAGTTCGATGCGACCACTGGAATGCTGGTCCCGAACACGCCACCGTCGGTTCATGTCAAGAAGAAGGCCGGCCCGCGGCACTTTGTGTTCCATCCGAACGGCAAGCTCGTCTATGTCCTCGGCGAGACCGATGCCACGGTCTACGTCTTCGACTACGATGCGGGCGCGGGGCAGCTCAAGGCCAAGCAGAGCGTCAGCGCACTGCCCCCCGATCTCCAGGACACGCCATGGCATTACGGTCTTTACGGTATAATTGGAAAGTTATTTTCTTACTACGCCGCCGATCTTCACATCACGCCCGACGGCAAGTTCCTGTATGGGTCGGTGCGGACCTCGAGCACCCTGGCCGGGTTCAGGGTCGATCCCGTGAACGGTACCCTCTCGCCCATAGGAAGCGTGCCCACGGAAAAGCAGCCGCGCGGGTTCAATATCGATTCCTCCGGGCGCTATCTTCTGGCGGTCGGACAGCTTTCCGACCGCCTGTCGAACTACAGGATCGATACGGACAGCGGCAAACTCACCAAGCTCAAGGATTACGCGATGGGCAAGAACCCCAACTGGATAGAAATCGTCGACCTTCCCTGAGATGGGCTTCGCCTGTTGGTCGGGTGTCAAAGACTCCCGTTGACAGGTGCAATCCAGTGTAATGTGCGCGTTCATACACCCGACCAGGGTCGGTTTTTGCGTCAGAGCCAACGAGACACTGGAACCCACAGCTGGTTTGCATGCATCGCCGGTTTGCCCGCTTGCCAGTCCGTGTGCTGATTGACTTCGTCTTCGTGTGCTGTTTGGGCTGTTTCATCCCACGCAGGCTCCATATCGACACCGTCGCGCGACGGGGTAGTCGGTTGCCAATGACCGGTATGGAGAAGGCAGATCGCCGATGGCCACTACCGGTTACAGTCTTTCAGAAATACACAGATCCGCCGACCGCTATCCGAAAGCAATTCACACGGTCTGCAAGGAGTCTCGACCCGCCCCTGTTTAATACTGGCCTGAGTCACTGCCATGGCGAGTCAGGTGTTGGAAGCAATCAGCCAGGGCTCGCGCGAACCACCACCCTGAATCCGGGCATTTCAGATGGTCCATGGCGCGAGCACTGGCGCTCGCGCAGCTGCCGACACGTCTGTGCGGTGGTGGCGCCCTTGCAACCTCTGTCAAAACGCGAAATCGACGATTGACAGCGGACCCCAGCCTCGTTGAAACTTCCCGAACCCGAGGCCGGCTGACATGGTCTATCTCAAGGAATCACTCTCCGCGGAACACCGGCTTTCTCTTCTCCAGCATGGCCGTCACTCCCTCCATAGCGTCGGCGCTCGTTTGCGAACGTTTGACCATCTCATCGATGTCCACATGATCGATGGTTTCCTGTAGAGAGACAGCTCTTTGGATCATCACCTTAAAACCGGCGAGGGAAAGGGGGGCATTCTCCGCGATTGTTCGTGCCATATCGTAACCAGCGGCTTCAATTTTATCTGGGGCGACGATTTGGTGGATCATCCCGATCTCATAGGCCCGCTTCGCTGAGATTGGCTGCCCTGTAAAGAGGATCTGTTTCGCAAAGGCGGGACCGACGATTTCAACCAGTTTCTGGGCAAAGCCGAAAGGCAGGAGGAATCCAAGTCGGGCGACCGGTATACTGAAACGGGCTGCCTCCGAGACCACGCGAAGATCGCAGTGGAGGGCGAGCTCACAGCCCGCGGCAAGGGCATCACCATGAATCATGGCTATCGTGGGCTGACGCAACCGTTCCAGCTTGCGAAAGACGCTGATCAGAAAGCCTTCGATGTCGGGAATGTCCGGCCTAGAACTTAACTCACGAAGATCCACCCCGGAGCAAAACACCGTGCCCTCGCCCCGGAGGATAACCACCCGCACATCGGGAAGCGATCCGAGCTGGTCGAGAATCATGGACAACGCCTCAAGCATCGCCAAATTGAAGGCGTTGCGTCTTTCCGGGCGATTCATTACCACCGTCGCAATCCCTCCATCCACCCTGTACAGCATCTCACTGGTCATATACAATCCCTCCTTTTCATAGTGACGGAGCACACACGCCTTTTCCGTTATGCTCAATTTGCGTTAGATATCCTTGCGCTCGCTGATTTCATTCGGACGTTTCAATGACGGTGCAAAAAATTTAAGCTTCGACACCTTTAAAAAGTCATCGTATTCACTCGAAAAACCCACTAGACAAGGTATCGGTAAGACACTCCATGTTATGATCGGTCAATATTGCATCAGGATACAAGACCTTTTATACTAAGCTCTCTCGTTTGGATCTTCCGTTATCATGTACCCCTTATCCATGATCATGATTTATCGGCCGGTAAAAACCGGCGGCCGTTTTTCGAAGAAGGCCGTGATACCTTCCCGTGCATCCTCTGTGCTCGCCACTTCTTTAAACTTTTCGGAAAGATAATTTAGTGCGTCTTTCAACGACATGTCCGCTGTTCCGTAAAACGCCTGCTTGCCGATCCTCATACCGATCGGGCTTTTGGAAACTAGGCTCCAGAGGACATTGTTTACTTCTTCGTCAAGGTTACCAACGGGCACGACCCGGGTGATCAATCCCATGGCCAAGGCCTCCCGGGCCGTCATCCGCTCGCCCAAAAGAATCATCTCCATTGCCTTTTTCTGCAGAACATTGCGAAAAATCAGGGCGCCAATCATCATCGGCCATAGCCCGACATTCACTTCCGGCGTACCGAATTTGGCGTCGTCTGCGGCGATCACAATATCGCAGGCCAGCATAAAGCCCATCCCGCCAGCTAGGCAGAAGCCCTTGATGCGCGCCACCGTCGGCTTGGGAAAGCTCACCAGCCTATTTAAAAGACTCGCATAATATCCGAACGCATCCTTCCCCTCCGTTGCCATGCCACCTGCGAGCTGCGCGCCTGTGCAAAAGGCTTTATCGCCGGCCCCGGTTATCAGAATGGCTCTTACGAGTTCATCCTTTTCCGCCTGATCGAGATAGGCGTGGAAAAGATAAATCGCCTCGGGCGTAATCGCGTTTCGTTGCCGCTCGTGATTGATTGTAATGGTGCCAATGCCGTCCTTGACTTGGTAGAGTAAATGCTGATCGTTCATAAGATTACCTCCTTGACTTGCATGATATTTACGTTGATTGGTCATCCTTCGGTTCCTTATTGAGGTCCGCCAGTATCTTCCCGATCATGACCTTTTCAATGACGGGTACGTTGATTCCTATCAACTAGCTTGGGAAAGTTGCCTGACTGTATTCGGGCAAAGTTAAAACCCCTATGTTTCGAATGGTTGATGTATTCTTGGAAGGTATTCGTCATAATGAGGGCATCCCAATTTGAATGACTGAAGCAAGTTTTAAAGAAATATTCCCGAAACTATAAAAATCTTTGAGTCCCCCAGTAAAACCAAGAATGTACTTATTATATGGTTAATTTTAACGCTGTAACTCTAGGAATGTCAAGAGATAGATCAGGAGCGATAGATCAGCTCTTTTTTTGCAACAGAATATCAAGGTGGTGTGCTTTGCTGGAACAAAGAATAAACAAAGTACTTGTTGTTGAGCCTGAAATAATTTTAGAGCATTTATATGAACGCTTTATCAAAAGTGGCCTTGACTCCAGAGGTGGTTTCTTGGAAAAATATTTGTTTTTTGAACAAAAGCATGTTAATTTATTTATTATAATTATTCATTTTTTCGGGGGCAAATCATTTTTTAACAAAGCACATGGAGGTTGTCATGTCAAAGATGCTAGACAGCACGGAAGGAACACAATATTTGTACATGGGAAACGAGGCCATCGTGCGAGGCGCTCTTGAAGGCGGCCTCAGCGTGGCAGCAGGTTATCCGGGAACGCCTTCTTCGGAGATCATCGAGCTTCTTTCCCGGATCACCAACGAACGGAACCTTTACGTGCAATGGGCGGCAAACGAGAAGGTCGCTACAGAAATCTCCGCCGCGGCGTCATTTGCCGGGTTACGATCCATAAGCACGATGAAGCAAAACGGCCTACATGTCGCTTCTGATTTTCTATTGCACCTTGCAGGAACTGGTGTCCGTGGGGGCATGGTAGTGATAGTGTGCGACGATCCGGGTGCTTTATCCAGTCAGAACGAGGCTGATGCCCGCTACTTTGCCAAGATGTTTGAAGTGCCTTTGCTGGAGCCGGGAGACTTCCAGGAAGCAAAGGATATGATGAAGTGGGCGCTGGAACTTTCGGAAGAGATAAAGACCTTTATCATATTCAGAAGCGTAACCCGCATGTCTCATGCAAGCGGGAACGTGACTATAGGGAAGTTGCCGGATACTTATCATCATGCCTATTACAAACACAGTGGGGCCTTTCTGGATTTTCAAAACGGGCCTATGATCACAGGGCCTGGAATAGTAGGTTACGCCAGAACGGTTCAACAGGGAAAGCAGAAAAAGGTTGCAGAGATCTTCGAGAACTCGTCATTTAATAAATACAGCGGCCCGGAAAAACCCGAAGTGCTCATCATTACGAGCAGCGCATGCACGCTATACTGTAAGGAAGCTCTGAACGAAATGGCTCTCGGAAACAGGGTAGGCCTTTTAAAGATCGCCACCACATGGCCGTTGCCTGAAAGATTCATCAAAAAACACCTGAAGATGGCAGATAAGATCCTTATAATCGAGGAACCTCAGGACTTCATGGAGGAAAACATCAAGGTGCTCGCTGCTGAGACAGTAACCGAGATAGGGGTCAAGATATTTTTGGGCAAAAGGTCGGGCCATATGCCCACCCAGGGCGAACTAAACCCCGATATCATCATCAATGCGTTGAAGACGATACTGGGCGTGCAATATGAACCAGTTACAACGGAGTATAAGACAAAGGCCCTCCAATCCATATTTAAATCACCGGGAAGGGAGTTGACCTTCTGCGCCGGTTGTCCTCACCGTGCCTCATTCTTTGCAATACACAACGCACTTAAGCTCGATAATAAAGACGGTTTTGTTTGCGGAGACGTAGGGTGCTACGGTATGGGCGTGCTTCACGCAGGATTCAGCACTGTAAAAATCCATTATGCGATGGGGTCCAGCCTTGGCCTAGCGACCGGTTTCGGCAAGCTCTCACAGTTTGGAATGAAACAGCCGATCTTAGCGGTATGCGGAGATTCGACCTTCTTCCACTCGGTGATGCCAGCGCTTGTTGATGCGATACACCACGAGTCCGATGTTGTCCTAGTCGTTCTCGATAACAGCGGAACAGCCATGACGGGATTCCAAGCGCATCCAGGCCTTAATAAGAACGCGATGGGAGAGAGAGCGCTGCCGGTGGATATCGAAAAGGTCTGCAGCGCGATGGGAGCAGAGGTGAGGGTCTGCGATCCTTTCGATGTAGGAGCGGCGGAAAAAGTTTTGCTCGATATGATGAAGAAAAAAGGTGCCCGTGTTGTTATTTTCAAGCAGATATGCGCATTGAGTCCGGAGAGACGCGGAAAGAAACTCTATGATATGTCCGTTAATGAAGATGACTGTCTAGGCGAGAACTGCGGATGCAACAGGATGTGCACGCGCATATTGGGTTGTCCGGGCATCTACTGGGATGCGAACAAAAAAGTCTCACGTATCGACGAGGTCATGTGCTCCGGTTGCGGTGTTTGCGCCAGCATTTGCCCTTCGGGTGCCATTCAGAAGGTGGAGGTTAGATAAATCATGGGAACGAAGACACTGAACAAAGATCCTTATAATATCATAGTTGCCGGCGTGGGTGGACAGGGGAATGTAACGGCTTCACGCATCCTTGCCGGTATGCTCATGCACAACGGCTACGATATCACCGTCGGAGATACCTTCGGGGCTTCTCAGCGTGGCGGTTCGGTAATGAGCCATATGCGGGTGTCTAAGCTGGGTAGTTGGAGTCCACAGACCCCGAGCAACAAGGCGGATTTTATCGTATCTCTTGAACCGACTGAAACAATTAAGGTTATAGCTCGTTATGGTAATCCGGAAACACAGACATTATGTAATGATCGACCTGTGTATTCGGTGCGAGTCATAGCCGGACTGGACAAATATCCTTCCATGGACGAGATCAAGGAAACAATCGCCTCTCTTACGGCCAGAAGCGTTATGATAGGGGCAACTAAAGAAGCCCTGAAACTTGGCAACTCGATATATCAGAATATCATCATGATCGGAGCTGTTGCGGGCATGGATTTGCTTCCAATAACAAAGGATAATTTCAGGAGAGTTGTTATGGAAACCATGTCTAAGGACAAGTTAGCAATGAATCTGAAGGCATATGAGATCGGAGAGGCTTTGGTAAGAGGAAACTAAAAAGTCGGTTTTAGAATAGTTACATAATACCGATAAAGAGAGGGCAATAAGGATGGAAGGAAAATTGCACAAGGGACAAAAAGAACTCTTCGAAAAGGTAGCGTGCAACCAGCTTTGCACCGGATGTGGCGCATGCGTGAATCTTTGTCCATACCAGCGTTCGTATGATGATAAGATAATTTCACTCTTCGATTGCGATTTAGATGAAGGCAGATGTTTTGCATTCTGCCCAAGGACCCCGACGGATCTGGAGAAGCTCAGGAATAAGCTTTTTAATAAGGAAGATCTTACGCCGGAGATCGGCGCCATCAAGTCCTTCTATGTAACAAGGTCTGCTGATCCGGCCATCCGCAACAATGCACAGCACGGCGGTACTGTAACCGCATTGATGTCTCTTGCTCTCAAAGAAGACATAATCGATACCGCTATATTGGCGAAGCAGGGTGATTCCTTGCTCCCTTCGAGCATCTCCGAGAAGAGCACTAACGGTGCCGAGAAGCATGGAAAGAGCTCGTTCGTTGTTTCCCCGAACGTTGCCGAATTCAATCTGGTATCCAATGGTGATACTCAAAAGATTGGTGTTGTAGCGACTCCATGTCAGACATTGTCGTTCGCCAAGATGCGCATGAAACCGATCCCCGAAAAAGACAACAACATCGATAAGCTCAAGCTCGTTATCGGGTTGTTTTGCGGCTGGGCGCTTTCGTGGGAAAAATTGTTTGCTCTCGTGAACAAACACGTCGATCTTGTCAAAATCAACGGCATAGATATACCCCCCAGCAAGCACCAGAGCATGCACATATACACGAACGACGGTATTGTTGAGATCCCGATCGAAGAGGTCAACCTCGTTGTAAGGAGCTCATGTCATTACTGCTATGACATGACAGCTGAGTTCAGCGATATTTCTGTAGGGTCGGCTCGTCTGCCCGAGGGATGGGATACTGCCCGGGGTTGGAACCAGGTAATCGCACGAACCGACCTCGGCCTAAAACTTATGGAACTGGCAAGGAAGAAGGGTGTTCTTGAATTTAAGGATGTGCCAGACGGCAATCTGGAAAGGCTTAAGAATGCATCCATGAAGAAAAAACAGACGGCTATAAAAAATCTTAATCTGAAAACACAGAGCAAAGACGATCTAGTCTATATTTCTAGCAGCGATCCTGTATTTGCTCCGCTACTATAGGAGGAAATTGTGAAGGTTTCCCTGTTCATTCCGTGTACAGTGGATATCATGTTGCCGGAGATCGGCGTAGCGACTTACAAGCTGCTTTCGCGTCTGGGTGAACAGCCCATATATCATCCTGAACAGACCTGCTGCGGGCAACCACTATTCAATGCCGGTTATCGTGACCAGGCGAAGCGTGTAGCAAAACACTTTATAAATGTTTTCGGTAATGACGAATGCATAGTGAGTCCCGCAGGCTCGTGCGTGAGCATGGTAAAATACCATTACCCTGAACTGCTTGAAGACGAACCATCCTGGTGCGATCGTGCGAACAGCCTTGCCTTGAGGGTGTTTGAGTTGAGCCAGTATATCGTGGATAATCTTGGTGTAACTGACGTCGGTGCTACTTTCAAGGGCATGGTCACATACCATGAGTCGTGTCATATCCTCAGGGGGCTGGGTGTATCCGATCAGCCTAAGAAGCTTATCGCCGGTGTAAAAGACGTCCAGTATGTAGATTTGAACAATTCGACAGTATGTTGCGGTTTCGGAGGTGAGTTCGCTGTGGCCTACCCGGAGATATCCGAAGCCATGGTCAAAGACAAGGCCCAGAATTTCATAAATACAGGGGCAGAAATACTTCTTCTTTGCGAGCCTGGTTGTCTGCTGAACATTGGCGGATACCTGCACCGTAATCATCCCGGGAAGCGTGCCATGCATCTTTCAAACTTTCTTGCCAATAACGGGAAGGAGGTTTGATATGCACTCACGTGTTGATCAATTCATGGAAATGGCTCGCAAGGAGATGAAAAACGAGCTGAGTCAGACCTTCCTTAAACTGGTCACTTTTTGGGCTCCCATTTTGCGCCAGACAGCATTATCCAGCTTTCCAGATCCGGTGGCTGCGGAATCGTATTCCCGGGCCATACGTGCCGAGGTTATCGAGAGGCTGCCGGAGTTGCTGGAAGAATTTGAAAAGAATGCAATATCCAGAGGTGTGAAAGTGATATGGGCGAGAGACGCCGCAGAGGCGAATAACATCATTCTCGATATCGCCAAACGGAAGGGCGTTAAGTATATCACCAAGGGAAAGTCCATGATCACTGAAGAGATAGGGCTCAACGATCACCTTATTAAGAACGGGATCCATGTTTATGAAACAGACCTCGGAGAGGTTATCACCCAGCTGCTTTCCTTGCCGCCTTTCCATCTGGTGGGGCCCGCCATTAATGTACCTCCTGAAAAGATCTCGGAGATATTCCTGGAGAATGGTATATTGAAAGAACCTACCACTGACCCCGTAACATTGGGTAAGGCGGCCCGAATGTTCTTAAGAAAAAAGTTCAAGGCTCTAGATATGGGTATCGTAGGAGTCAACATGGCTATCGCCGATACAGGAAGCTTCATCAATGTGGAGAACGAAGGAAATATCCGCATGAACAAATCATCTCCGAAAACGCTTATAGCGATCATGAGCCTGGAGAAGGTAGTGCCGAACTCGGCTGATGCAATTCACATGATAAGGATGCTAATCAGGAATTGCAACGGCCGGAAGATAACGAGCTATGTATCTTTTGATACTGGGCCGAAGAAGGCGGATGAGCTTGATGGTCCAGAGGAAATCTACATGGTCATTTTGGATAACGGCCGCTCTGAGATCTATAAGGACTTTAAGGCGAGAAGTATTCTAAAGTGTATTCGCTGCGGCGCATGCCTGAACACCTGTCCAGTGTATATGAAGATAGGCGGATATCCCTACGGATTCGTGTATACAGGCCCCATGGGCCAGGCCATCAATCCTTTGCTGCTGGGTATAGAGAACACCACCGATCTCTACCGTGCCTGTACTCTATGCGGTTCATGCAAACAGATCTGTCCAGCGGGTGTGGACCCTCCTACCCTCTTTCTCGAATATAGATCGCGAGCGATCCGGATGAAGAATGCAAAAGATAACTGGACACTTCTTTCCCGGCTTGCGAACACAGTGGTGACAGTATTTTCATTCGGTATGAGCCAAGGCTGGGCGTGGAGCCTAGGGGTTAAATGCGTTAGGCCGGTATTGAATTTCTTATCCAAGGATGGTTATATAAAGGATATTCCTATGGGGATTCAGGGATGGTTCAGTTGCCGGGATCTAAGAGCCGTACCTGAAAAAACCTTCCATGAAAGGTGGAAAGATTTACAGAACAAGCCTGTTCCTTTGGCGGATATCGCTAAGAAGGAGGTGATATGAGCATGCAGGCCCGCGAAGAGATATTAGGCCGATTGAAATCCGTAAGAAAGAATACCCCCGCCGCAAGGCCCGCGAAACCTGTGCTTTCAGAGATCAATCTTGATAAAGGGCAGTTGTTGCAGCGTTTCACTTCCGAACTGAACGCGCAGACCGGCACAGTATATCAGGCGAAGGATAAAGAGGACGCTTTACGCATATTGTCTGAGATCGCATCAGCAGAAACGCTTAAGTTTGTCCTGACGACCTCGGATGATATTTATGGTATAGATATCAGGGCGTTCGGTTCTCAGAATAATATTTCCGTCAGCACGGTTCAGGATTTTTCGGATCGGGACGCCTTCCGGGAGTTGGCGTTTACAGTGGATGCAGGCATCACCTCTGCCGATTTCGCCGTTGCCGAGACCGGAACCATCGGTGTGATCTTTCATAAAGATCAGCCGAGGCTTGTTTCCATCGCCCCGCCTGTCCATATCGCCATTTTACCTGTCGATAAGCTTTACCCCATTTATGAGAATATTGTCGAACAGGTATTCAGAAACACGGATAAAATCCCAAGTCAGTTCAGTTTTATTACAGGACCGAGTGCGACAGGCGATATACAGGGAGTGCATTTTAAAGGCATGCATGGACCTGCTAAGATCTTTGTAATATTTATCATGAATAAATGATTTACTGCTTTCGAGAAATATGAGAGAGCACAAAAAGTAATGCTGGCAACTATGAAGCGTCGCCGGGAAGCTGGGTGACGAAAGGAGAAAACAAACATCAACCTGTATATGAGAAAGGAGCTAAATTATGGACGCGTCAAAACATCAGCAACACGCACAAGAATTCAAGGTGTCAAAAAGATATTCGTACTATGTTTTCCTTTTGCTCTTCATTATCTACTTATTCGATTACGCGGACAGGATGGTTATTGTGTCTCTCTTCCCCTATATGAAGCTCGAATGGGGATTGACCGATACCCAATGCGGCTGGTTCTCCTCAATCGTGTCACTGATGATGACGGCGTTTGTTTTTCCTGTTTCTATGCTAGTGGATCGATGGAGCAGAAGCAAGACCATGGGCCTCATGGCCGTGCTTTGGAGCATTGCCTCGGCTGCTGGCGCTCTCACCCGAAACTTCACACAACTTTTAACGACGCGCTCAATGGTAGGTGTGGGC
>Ga0114951_10003207_pt1 | contig 17195 bp, 16 predicted proteins | sample AM7aDNAmetaG_FD_88677 | JGI IMG/M metagenome (GOLD analysis project Ga0114951, IMG submission 88677) | Freshwater microbial communities from Finland to study Microbial Dark Matter (Phase II) - AM7a DNA metaG | ecosystem: Environmental > Aquatic > Freshwater > Lake | place: Finland: Lake Alinen...
GAGTTGCAAACAGATAAAATAAAAACACCGACAAAACTATTGGTCGAAATTTGATCAGCTTGTCCCACGGATTTTAGCTGTTCACTTGGATGTCAATTTTAAGTCCGACAGACTCCTAGAGGATTTTTCTTTTTACGATAGACGGTTTATCTATTCCGTCATCCCGACCGCAGGGAGAGCGCTTAGGCTGAAGTAACATCAGGGCGTTAAAATTTTTCATCCGCCGCGACGGATTCGAAATGATGATGGGGCTCCACCATTTTAAAAATGCTCTGATGCCTATTGGCTTTTAGCCTTCATTTTCTCTTCAACCCGGGCGATATTTTCCCGAACCTTAACAGCGGACGGCTCGTCCTTAATGCTTGTATAAATCTTCAGCGCTCGATTAAAAAAATCAAGCGCTTCGGCATACTCTTTGAGCAGTGCGCTCGTGAACCCGAGCGATGTCAAGGCCAGCGCACGCTGCTTCTCGTCCTTTACCTCCATGAATGCCGTCACGGCATCGGCATAGGACTTGCGCGCCTCTGGGTACTTCTTCAGCGCGCGCTGCGCGTCGCCCAGATACAAAAGCGCAAGGCCGGTCTTTGATGTATCCTGCAGTGCCTGAAAGCAGGCAAGAGCGCCGCTGTAGGCCTGCGCAGCCTGCTCAAAAGCGGCCTGCTGCTCCTGTTCAACGCCCCGTGCAAGCAGGCTATTGCCCTGAAAGGTTTTTTTCTTTTTGTCGTCACTCAATGACGTATAGGCCTTGAGCTTATTTTTCAGCGATTCATTTTTATGCAAACCGCTGTATGCCGAGGCAAGCAGTGTTGCCAGAGCTACAGCTGTTTTCTCCTGGTCTTTGGCCTCCTGAGAAGCCGCCTGCAGTGCCTGCTCCAAAAACCAGTCCAGTGCAGGCTCGCAGTTTGCCTTCTGCCCAAGCACCAGCCATCGCACACCGGCTGCATCGCTCTCATCGGCCCGCGCAATAAAGGTGTTTAAAAATTCCTCAAGCGTCAAAGGCTTGAGGTCTTCCTCGCGCGGTAAATTTGCTATATTCTCCCGGGCAATCTTTACTACCGCAGCATTGCCCGTGCGGCTGCCGATTTCTATGGCCTTCTCATAATGCTGGCGCGCCTTTGCGTAATCGCGGGCAACAAAATGATAAATGCTGCCACGGTTGTTCCAGGCCGCGGCAAGATCGGGCTTGATTTTGATAGCCTTGTCAAAATACTTTGCTGCTTCATCGTATTTCTGCAGACCGTACAAGGCGCAGCCCATGCCATAGTGCACCTCGGCGCTGTCGGGCTTGTCGATAAAAAGCGCATCCATATACTTAAGAGCGCCCTGCGGATTGCCCATGGCGCCGTAGCAGAGCACAACACCCCGGTAGGCCTGACTATAAACGCTGTCGGCTGCAATCACCTTTTGATACAGGGGCAAAGCCTCGGCTGGATTTTTTGCTTTATAAAGGGATTCGGCTTTCAGGAACAAAGTCTGGGGTGTTTCCTGCGCGCATGCCTGAGAGCAAAAGCACAGCATCATGAACACCATGGCAGGACAGCACATTATTGCTTTTAAGTACCCGGCTCTCATATAGTGGCGACAATACAAAATAAGGAAAGGTGTTTTTATTAATTTAAAACATATTCTGCAAATTATTGAAAAAAACAATCTTTATTTTAAAAAAATAAGCTCTTTTGAAAAATACATGGCTGGTTAAACACATACCTGCCGTGCTTCTTGACTGGAATGTGCAGTACAAGCCCCGCTTTCAAACGGGGTTAACGTCGCAACAAATCCATTCTTATATACCGGAATACCACGCCCTGCAGGCAGAAAGCAGCATTACAGCCACTCAGCGTTCTATGAGCTGCAGAAAAAAATTAAGCAGCATGGGGTTAAACATCGTTCCGCTTGACGAGCGCATAATAGCAATGATGTCCGGCAGTGGCATTGCATCGCGGTATGGGCGCCGGCTGCGCATGGCATCAAAAACATCTCCGACGGTTATCATCTGGCACACGATATGAGGACGCCATCTGCCCGGAATTGACGGATAGCCCGTGCCGTCAAACTTAATATGGTGCTCAAGGGCCGCCAGAAGCGCCAGACGGGGAACATCTTTCTGCGAAATAAGATACTGCGCGCCCAGAATAGCGTGCTGTTCCATAACCCCGCGTTCCTGGCTGGTCAAAGCGCCCGGCTTGGCGACGATGTTTTCCGGAATAATGAGCTTGCCCACATCGTGCAGTAATGCTGCGACACCGATATCATGCAGATTCGCCCCGCTAAAACCCAGTGCTTCGGCCTGACATATGACCAGCAAGGCAACATTGGTTACATGTACGAAGGTATACTCGTCATGGCTCTTTATTGCGGCCAGCAGGCTGAGCGGATTCATCTCCCGGCGGAAGCGCCGCACAAATTCACCCACAATGGAGTGGATGACCCTGACATCCATGCGATCGCCCTGTTTGATGGCATTGTACAAATCGTGCATCTGGGACATGCCATATTCCCTGAAATCCAGCAGCTCTCCGATCTGTTCATCTATGGTTTTTTTTCTCAGGCCGATATCTTCTTGATCGCCGTCGCCTTCTCCGCCGCCGGTCTCATCTGCAATCTCAACCTTCCCGAGCTTTATACAGCTGGTGGAGTGCAGCTTTTTTGCATCGGTTGCTGCAAGGCCCTGAATCAGATCTTCAAGATGCGAACGCGGCAAACCCGTAATGAAAGAAATGCGCTCCACCCCCTTCTTTTTTAGAATCCTCAAGAACACCTGCCCTGTCGAACCCGAAAATACAAGCTTGCGGTTATTGCTGATAATCCCATCATTAATCAGCATCAGCGTAACCTGGGGGGTTATCTCCAGAAGGGTTGTTAAACTTTGGTGCGTCCTGTCGATATACGGAGCGACACGGGGATGTGTGGGCGGATAGAGGCCCACATTGGTCACTGCTGCAGTAAGCTGAGAAACAATCAGTGAAAGTTGATCGCAATAGTCCTGCATATCCATATCGAGTCGGACTCCTACTTGGCCACCGTTAGGTTGCGACAAAGTTTCTGTATCTGTTCATCACCTGAGCGCAGACCGATTTCCGCAATCTCCCTGACGGCGGCATGCGGATAGGACTGCAATGATTCATAAAAAGCGATTTTTGTTCTGCGCAAATTGCGGGGGAAAAGCGTCAAGCGCGCGCTGGCTATCTTCTGCAGCGGCTCAAGCATGGCAGGTTCACCCACTTCGCCCAGGGCCTGCAGCACCATGCAGTTGAGCTGCGTATCGCGCTCAAAAGGCATAAAAATTTTTATAAGGCGCAGCATGTCGCTTCCCAGCCCGGTCACACGATAATCGTAAATCATCGACACCGCTTCAGACACCTCGGCCATAGTGCGGGAGCGAAGGAGCTGCCGCAGAGCTGCGACAGCTCCTTGATCCTTGAATTTCAGCAGCACCTCCAAAGCCTCATGGCGCAGATCACGGTCACTGTGTTTCAGCAGGGGCCGCACATGGGTTATAACCGAAGCATCTCCAGCGGCTTTGATGAAGCGCAGCAGATTGCGCACATAATAAAAACTTCTGTTGTGCAGGCGCATCACCGCCACACTGACAACCGGTGCGCCGAAGGCGCATAACAGCTCAAACAGCCGGTGGCTGCCCTCGAAAGACTGATCATTACCATACAAATCCAACAGGTCGGGGATCGCCTGCTGACCGGTTTCCCGAAGCATCTCCAGAAGATCGCTACTGGCATCATCGCCGGCCTCGGCAAGATGGGCGACCATCTGCTTGACAAATTCAGGCTCATAAAAAATCTGCATCGCCATTTTTGCAAGGGTGCGTATGTCGGCCTGCTCTTTACTTGCGATGTGCTGCCGAAGCGTTGAAAATATGACCAGCATGGGTCTGAAGCTTCCTGCATCAAGCAGCGCGGGCACAAGCTCGATGACCTTTTGCGTAAAGTCATGATATGCTGAAGTCTCAATATCCTGATCCATAAGGGCAATCAGCACGCGGCCGATATGCATATCCAGACTTTCCTTTTGAAGGCTCTGAAGCTGCTCATCAAGAGAAAAATCCGCTGGCGGCTGTATGACCGTAGGCGCCTGGGTCATAGTGGTGAGCTGCTCGTCGTAGTCGGCCGTCATATGCTGTTCGTAATTTTCCCGCTGAGGGAGTATCTGCATAGCATCGAGAAAAGGCACTGCAGAGCTTGCGGGCGGTGCGGCTGACTGTAATTCCTCGTCCGTCATAGCATCTTGCGCCGTAGAAAACTTGAGCATGAGTTTGTGCATTGAGGGTGAAAGCCGTCGGCCCTCGTTATCGGCAACGCCCAGCATTTCCGCAGCAAGATCGGCGGGGAAGCACTGGAGCAGCTCTTCCATATCATCCTGATCCGAAAGCAGTGAAATATGCTTGAGAGCCGTTTTTAGAAAACTGTCGCGAATGCCCGTTTTTAGATTATGCAAAATGATGTTCATACGCTCGAAAAACCGAAGCGACTCCTTGCCCAGCGTGCGGCGCTGAAAGCCCTCCCCTGCAAACTGCCTCAGCACATCGGCATAGCTTTCAATCGCCTGCTGAATCGGAATCGTCCCGTCATTGAGCATCCGCACAATCATGCCCGGAGAAAGCTCCTCTTCTGCAGCCTCCTCATGAATCTCCGTTCCTGATGTCAGTGCACCATCGCCGCCACCCTGATCGCCAAACACGCTACCGCCATCAATGCCTCCACCGCTGACACCCATGGAAGCCCCGCCCGCGCCTCCTTCAGCCTGAAATTCCGGTGCGGAACCGCCGGGAAGCCTTCGTCTGCCTGCGTGCAGCCCCCGGGTAAAACACTCCCATATGTCGGCGCCGGCCTTAACCTGTTCTCCCGGCGGCTGTTCTGTGGGTCCTTTGATTACCGCCTCTTCCGTCGGACGAAACATGCTGTAATCAAAAAGTTTGATCCGCACATTAGGCAGCCCCGCAGAGGCAATTATCGACGACATATCGCCCTGCGCCCGCACATCCTCAAGCCGCATGCTGAGCAGGCGCTGCAGCCGTACAAGCTCATCGGGAGCAACACCCTTGACAAGAGAGATAGAGGAAATACCCATCCGGGTAAAAGACAGTGCGACATCGCGAAACACAGAGCTTTTCCCTTCAAGACGCCTGCCGCCCGCAAACAGGTTATCCTTTACTGCGCCGATAGTAATAACAGGACTCAATTGAAAACATTTTTCAACGACAGCAATTGCGGCATTCGTGCTCTGTGTAGTGAGGTGATGTCCCTCGGGATAAATAGCGAGATTTTTCTTGAGGATATTCAGAAGAATAATAAGTTCCGCAAGAAGCTTTATCTCTGCCGGAACAACCGCCCTGCCCTGCTGTGCCGGCGGCTCTTTGGGAAGATTCACATTTTTTTCATCATGCGTAGCCATAGAACCCCCTCGACTCGGCGGCTGTTCAGACAATCCGTCAAAAACTTCATACCAAGATGGCCTATTATTACTGTGCTCTCTAACTATAAGGGAAGCCCACGTCCATGTCAACCGCAAGATACAAGAACCTGCAAGTGCGCGTCGTTAGGTTGAACGCATTTCAAGCGGTACAACAATGCCGTGCAGTAAAGTACTCAGGCAGCAAGGGTTCAGGTTTCGGCAGAGAGAATTGGAAGCGTATCAAGATCTTTGCAAGCCGACAGGTCATAATAGCAAAGGCGCCCGGGATATCCCGGGCGCCTTTGCTAACTGCAAGTGTTCACGGTGGTTACTTCATGCTTTCATCCAGCATCTTGACGGGATATTTTTTCTTCAGCCCTTCAAGATAGGACTCCATGGCGGTCTTCTGTTTTTCAGTCTTGAGCGTACGTTCGATTCGCTGCTTTACATCCTCAAATATTTCCTGTTCCTGCGCCTTTTTTTCCATCACCTTGATGATATAGTAGCCATCCTTAGACTGAAACACCTCGCTTACCGAGTCAAGCGGCTGTGAGAATGCCTTTTGCTCAAAAACATCACCGTACAAATCCGTGCGCTTTCCGCGGGCAAAAAGGCCGGCATTGCCGCCACGGTTCTTGGTGCGGGTATCCTCGGATACTTCCTTTGCAACCGCCTCAAAATCATCGCCTTTCTTAATGCGCGCTAATGCCTGATCAGCCATACTCTTCTTCTGATCCTTTACCTGCTGTGTGGCGTTATCCTTGGCCTCAAACATGATGAGGCTGACGCGCACTTTCTCTTCTTTCATGAAGCTGTCCTTGTTCTGAGCATAGTACTGCTGCATATCAGCATCCGTCACCGTGAGCTTGTCCATGACTTCCTGCTTGGTCAATTCCTGCACGATGAACTGATCGGCCATTTCCTTGATGCGCCGGGCAATATCTTCTTTCTTGTCGATATTGAGCCTGCGGGCTTCCTGCGACAGCAGGCTCATCTGAATGGCCCGCTCAATCAGCTTCTTTTTGCCATCAGGGGTTTCATACCGTGAGCGAAACTGCGGCGGCATCATGGCAAGAGGGGCAAAAACGCTTTCCTCGGTTATCTTGTCCTTGCCAACTGTGGCAAGCAGCTTGTTTGGGGTTGCAGCTTTTTCAACTTTAGCGGTCGCCTGCATAGCCGCTGGGCCCGGCTGAGCCTGCACTACAGCTGGTCCGGCAAGCAGCGCTGCGGCAAACACGACAACAATCATCTGTTCGGTTTTCTTCAGTACCTTCATAACATCCATCCTTTCTGTTACTGTTAGTGTAGCAATTCATACTGCTTCAGTATAACCTTCAGCTTTGCATTCAGATCATCGGGCATGGGGCACAGCGGCAGGCGCACCTCGCCCGATACGATACCCATCATGCCGATGGCGGTCTTGACCGGAATGGGATTGGTCTGCAGGAACATGGCATTGTGCAGCGGCAGCAGGCGGTGATGTATCCTGCGCGCCCCCGTCCAGTCGCCGGCCTGCACAGCCCGAATCATAGATGCACACAGGGCCGGGGCAATGTTTGCCGTAACTGAAATAGCACCAACTCCGCCCACCGCCATCATGGGAAGTGTATTGGCGTCATCACCGGAAATAACCGCGAAGTCTTCACCGCAGCGGTTTATGATCTGGCTCACCTGCTCAAGTGACCCGGATGCTTCCTTGATGCCCACAATAGTGGGTATCTTTGCCAGGCGCTCGATGGTTTCGGGCAGCATGTTCACGCCTGTCCTGCCCGGCACATTGTAGAGCACAATGGGGATATCAACGGCGCCTGCCACCTTTTTAAAATGCAGATACAGGCCCTCCTGTGTCGGCCGATTGTAATACGGCGTAATGAGCAGGCAACCGGCGGCGCCGGCTTTTTTTGCGTGCCTGCTCAGGCGGATGGCCTCTTCGGTGTTATTTGATCCCGTGCCCGCCATAACCGGCACGCGGCCTGCCGCAGACTCGATGGTGACCTGTATCACCCGCTCATGCTCTTCAAGCGAAAGCGTGGCCGACTCACCCGTCGTGCCGCAGGGGCACAGCACATCTGTGCCGTTTGATATTTGAAACTCAACAAGTTTTCTCAGGCCTTCGCCGTCAACCGTGCCATCCTTAAACGGCGTGACCAGGGCCACCATGGAACCTTTAAACATAAGCACAGCCTCCCAGTTGTTTTTTCTTTAGAACAAAGTCTGCAAGCCTGCCGGCTAGCAGGCTTGCCCGCGATCATAGGCTTCAGGGCTCATTTCGCCGGTATAAATGAGGCTTGCACCGCCTTCGAGATAGGCCTGCGCAAACGGCGGAGCTGCGGGCTCGGCATACACTTTCAACTGCTCGCCGCCCCGGGTTTTCACGAGCACAGGTGATGCCGCCCTGCCCATGGCGATCGACACAAGGGCCGCTGCAACAGAGCCCGTACCGCAGGCAAGCGTTTCATCCTCAACGCCGCGCTCGTAGGTGCGAATGCCGATTATGCCGTCGCCGCCGATAGTGATAAAATTGACATTAGTGCCTGCAGGCTGAAACTGCCCGTGAAAACGGATCTTTGCCCCAAGCGCTTTGATCGGCACTGCCGCAAGGTCGTCGACAAAAATAACCGCATGGGGAACACCGGTATTTATGCTGTGCACGGTTATCTGCCGGCCGTCCACCTCGATCACCTGGTGTAGCCGCAGGTCATGCGGCTGCGACAGCTGCGTCTTGACAATAGCTCCGTTTACCTCGGCGTGAATAACGCCTGCTATGGTTTCAAATGACAGACTCGCGCCGGCGATGCCGTTTAAAAAAGCAAAACGTGCTGCGCACCGCGCGCCGTTGCCGCACATCTCGGGCTGGCTGCCGTCGGAATTAAAAAAATGCCACCTGAAATCTGCAGTGTCTGATTTTTCTATAAATATCAGGCCGTCTGCCCCGACCGACAGCTTTTCCCTGCACACGGCTTTGACAAAGCCGGGATTCCTTATCCCGTTCCAGATGCCGCTGCGGTTGTCGATAATGATAAAATCATTGCCGCAGCCGCTCATTTTGTAAAAAGGAATTGTCGCCATATACCTGTCTCAAAACCCAAAGACGTTATCAATCATTTTAAATAATCCGGCATGCTTTCCAGCCGCACCAGATCCTCAACGGTTTCACGCTGCCGGATCACGCTGAATGAATCGCCGCTCACCAGCACCTCGGCCGCGCGGGGGCGGGAATTATAATTTGAAGACATGCTGAAACCGTAGGCGCCGGCGCTCATGACCGCTATGAGCTGTCCCTGCGAAAGATCGGCTATCTGACGGCTCCGGGCCAGAAAATCACCCGACTCACATATCGGGCCGACAATGTCGGCTGAAATCTCAGGGGCATCGGTTATCTGCACCGGCCGAATCTCATGAAAGGCATCATAGAGGCTCGGGCGCACAAGATCGTTCATGCCGGCATCAACCACGATGAAATTTTTAACCTCTGATTTCTTCGTGTACAGCACGCGGGCAACAAGGGCACCGGCATTGCCGACAATAACGCGGCCCGGCTCAAGAATCAGCGTACAATCCATACCCTGCATTTCGCTTATAACCGCCCGGGCATATTCAGAAGGATGCGGAGGTGTCTCTTCATTATAGGTAATGCCCAGCCCTCCGCCAAGATCAAGATATTTAACGGCAATGCCTTCAGCGGCCAAGGACTCAACAAAGGCTCTGACACGCTTGAGCGCATCGACAAACGGGGTCACCTCGGTTATCTGCGAGCCGATATGGCAGGCAATTCCCGTCACCAGGATGCCGGGCAGCCCGATAGCTTTTTTATACTCATCAAAAGCAGCTTCGATTTTGATACCGAACTTGTTCTTCTTGAGCCCCGTTGAAATATAGGGATGGGTCTTCGGGTCAACATCAGGGTTGATGCGAAGCGCAATGCGAGCCTGCTTCCCCATGGCTGCCGCAACCCGGCTGATAAGCTCAAGCTCCTGGTCAGACTCTATGTTGAACTGGAGAATATCGCTTTGCAGCGCGTACTCGATTTCAGCCCGGGTTTTACCGACCCCCGAGTACACGATCCTGTCGGCCGGCACACCCGCCTTGAGTGCCCTGAAAATTTCGCCGCCCGACACAACATCAACGCCTGCGCCAAGACGGGCAAAAAGCCGCAGCAGCGCAATATTGGAACAGGCCTTAACCGAATAGCAGGTCAGGTGCGGCACCGCTCTGAACGCTCCGTCAAACACGCTGAAATGCCGTTCGAGGGTTTTGCGGCTGTAGAGATACAGGGGCGTTCCCACCTCAGCGGCAATCTTTTCAACAGGCACATCTTCGCAGTACAGACTCTTTTCCTTATAAACAAAATCGTGCATTCCCTTGTGCTCTCCTATGGCAGTTTAAAGGTAACCGAGGCGTGCTCGGACATGGGACTTTCATTGGCCCTGGCTGAAGCGTCAACAGATGTTACAGCATATACATAGGCGTTGCCGGATTTGGCGCTTGTGTCTACCCAGGAGTTATCGGTCACGGGCCGTGCATTCAGCCGCACAAAGCCGCCGACCTCCCTGCGGTAAATATTATATCCGGCGATATCTTTTTGAAACATGCCCATCCATTTCAGCAGCACGCCGTCCTGCCGTGGAATGGCGACAAGGCCCTGCGGCACGCCGGGCGGCGTAATGTCCATATAGGCAACCTGCAGCTCATTCGACGGCCCGCTTTCAACCAGCGTCTCTTTCACCATGCGCGCAGCGCGAATCGTATAAAAATACGTCTCATCTATCTTATCCGGCACATCCTCAAATACAGCCTCATTTACCGGTTCCTTATTGATCGGGCCTTCCGCATAAACGCCCTGCTGTGTTGTACGGTATATATTGTAACCGGCAAAACCCGCAAGCGGGCTGCCGTCCCCAAGTGCCGCAACCGGCTGCCAGGACAGCAGCAATTGTTTGTTTTGACGATCAACCTTCAGCCCCGTTGGGACTGCCGGCGGCCGGTCCCAGTAGATGATCATGGGCTTTGTCGACTTGCCGTTGTGCTCCCGCTCGTTGTAGGCCATCATCTGATAGAAATATACCGTTTCGAACTCGAGGGCCGTGTCCAGGTAATGATACTGCTGCTTGTCGGGCGCCTTGCCCCGGTCGCCTTTGTAGACGATATCAGCAAGCTGAATAATATTTTTAGGGCATTTAGGGCAAAATTTTTCTATGGGCTCGCTGGCGCGCTGAATCTTAAAACCGGCAAGATCAAGAAGCTCGGTGTCGTTGACATTTTTCTCCGGCGCGCGCCAAAGAATGAATATGCCCTCGGAGCGCGCAACAGCCTGAAACCGCGACGGTGCATCAGGCACAATCGGCATCGGCAGCCCAGGATCAGACTTCTTGCCGCAGGCGGATGATGAGATTACAAACAATGCTATACATGACCATAATAAAATTCTTTTCATACCACACCTTATCAACGACGTTAAAACACTGTCAATTAGAAACACGAAAAGCAAATCAAACCAGGTCAACCAATCGAACTCAATTAAACTTCTTCCTCTTATTCAGCCCTGCCCGTGCAGCAGCCAGCGCTTTCTTAACCGCAGCCGTTCCGGTTCCGCCCGTGCACGTTCTGCTGTTCACCGACGCATCAATGGTCAGACAGTGAATGACATCACTCTTAAAAACCAGGCTAAACTGCTGCAGTTCGGCCAACTTTAAATCCCAAAGGCTTTTGTCTGTCTTCACGCAGTGGGCGACAACTTTTCCCACCACTTCATGGGCCGTGCGAAACGGCACCTTCTTGCTCACCAGATAATCGGCAAGATCTGTCGCCGTGAGGAAACCGCTCTGTGTGGCGGCGCGCATTTTATCCTTATTGACCTTTATCTCAGGCAGCATGAGCGCCATTATATTCAGGCAGCTCTGCACGGTTTCAACCGTATCAAACAGCGCCAGCTTATCCTCCTGCAGGTCGCGGTTATAGGCAAGGGGCAGCGATTTCAACAGAGTCAAAAGCGACATGAGATTGCCGTAAACCCTGCCCGTCTTGCCGCGCACGAGCTCTGCCACATCAGGGTTCTTCTTCTGGGGCATGATGCTGCTGCCCGTGCAGAAGGCATCGGCTATATCTACAAATTGAAACTCCGGAGTCATCCAGATAATCAGCTCCTCACACAGGCGGCTCAGGTGCATCATGATAATCGCGGCGCAGGAGCAGTACTCAAGCTGCGTGTCCCGGTCAGCCACCGTGTCCATGCTGTTTCTGGTGACCTCGGGGTAGCCCAAAAGCCGAGCCACATATTCCCTGTCGATGGGGTGCGGCGTGCCGGCAAGAGCGCCTGCGCCAAGAGGCATACGGTTTACCCGCACATAACAGCCTTCGAGCCGGTCGCGGTCGCGCCCGAGCATCTCAAAATATGCCATCAGGTGATGGGCAAAAAGCACGGGCTGAGCATGCTGCATATGCGTAAATCCAGGCAGCACGACATCGGTATTTTTCTCTGCAAGACCAAGCAGGGCTTTTTGCGCGCAGTCGACAAGTCCGATAGTGTTGGCCACCGCATCGCGCAGGTAAAGGCTTACGTCAAGTGCTATCTGGTCATTGCGGCTGCGTGCCGTATGCAGTTTGCCCCCTACCGGGCCAACCTTCTCAATCAAACGCGACTCGATGAGCATGTGTATGTCTTCAAACTCAGGCCGCAGTTTCAGCTTACCCCCGGCAAGCTCTATCTCAATCTGCTTGAGTGCCGAAATGATCGTGTTTGCATCCTTTGCCGCAATGATCTTCTGACGCGCCAGCATCCGGCAATGGGCAATGCTGCCCTGGATATCGTATGTATAGAGCTTGTGGTCGAAGTGCAGCGAAACGGTGAACTCCTCCACCGCCTTGTGCATGCCCTGCGAAAACCGGCCTGACCAGAGCTTTTTACCCGCCATGCTGCTTCCTCTTGGCTGTTGCCTGCACCCGCAGGCGCAGGGAATTCAGGCGAATAAAGCCGGTGGCATCAGCCTGCTGATACACGGAGTCTTTTTCAAATGTTGCAATGTCCTCACGGTACAGGCTGTACGGCGACTTGCGCCCGACAACCGAGCAGGTGCCCTTATAGAGCTTCACCCGCGCCGTGCCGGTCACATTTTTCTGGCTTTCATCAATAGCGGTCTGCATCATCTCGCGCTCCGGGGCGAACCAGTAGCCGTTGTACACAAGCTCGGCATACTTGGGCATCATGCTGTCCTTGAAATGCATGACCTCGCGGTCGACAGTAAGCGATTCCACGGCGCGGTGCGCGGCGTGGAGAATCGTTCCGCCCGGGGTTTCATACACGCCGCGCGATTTCATGCCCACATAGCGGTTCTCGACGATATCCACGCGGCCGACGCCGTTTGCGCCGCCAAGCTTGTTCAGGTGCGCCAGCAGGTCAGCCGGGCTCATTTTTTTGCCGTCGACGGCAACAGGATTGCCCTGCTCATAGTCGATTTCAACATAGGTCGGCTTGTCGGGCGCCTTCTCCGGAGACACGCTCAAAAGAAACATATCATCCAGTGGCTCATTCCACGGATCCTCAAGGATGCCGCCTTCAAAACTTATATGAAGCAGATTGCGTTCGCTGCTGTAGGGCTTGGCAGCCGTCACCGGCACATCGATGCCGTGCTTTGCGGCATAATCGAGCATTGCGGTGCGGGAGGTAAGCTCCCAGTTCGACTGGCGCCAGGGAGCGATGATCTTGATATCGGGCTTGATAGCATAAGCCGTCAGCTCAAAGCGCACCTGGTCATTGCCCTTGCCTGTGGCGCCGTGTGCAATGGCGTCGGCGCCTTCGGCAATGGCTATCTCGACCTGCTTTTTGGCGATCAAAGGCCGTGCTATGGAGGTGCCGAGCATATAGGTTCCCTCGTAGAGGGCATTTGCCCGCAGCATGGGGAAAATATAATCCCGCACGAATTCCTCGCGCAGATCCTCGATATATATTTTGCTGGCGCCGGTCTTCATGGCCTTCTCGCGCACCGGGTCAAGCTCTTCGCCCTGCCCCACATCAGCTGCAAAGGCGATCACCTCGCACTGATACTGCTCCTGCAGCCATTTCAGAATCACCGACGTATCAAGCCCGCCTGAATAGGCAAGCACAACTTTTTTAAACTCGCTCATAAAAAAACCTCCCGTATATAAAATGTTGGATTTTAATTTTCAGATTTTAAATTGCAGAATGTCCGCCGTTAAGAACGGATTTTGAATTGTAGAAAAAATAGCTGCAGAATACCAATTAAAAAATTCTAATCAGCACTCCGGGCGCAGCACATCTTGCTTCTTGCTCATTAAAAGCTCCAGAATCGCCTTCTGCACATGCAGCCGGTTCTCCGCCTCGTCAAACACCACCGAGTGCGGCCCGTCCATAACCCCATCGGTTATCTCTTCCCCCCGGTGTGCGGGCAGGCAGTGCATCACCAGCACATCTTTGGTGGCGCCATCCAGAAGCTTTTCGTTCACCTGATAGCCCTGAAAAGCCTTGATGCGCTCGCGGTATTCCTTCTCCTGCCCCATGCTCACCCAGGTGTCGGTAATAATCACATCCGCACCCCTTGCCGCCTCGACAGGATTCTGCACCAGCAGGATTTTAGATGCCGCCTCTTTGCGGGCACGCTCAAAGATTGCCGTATCAGGCTCATGGCCTTTGGGGCAGGCAAGCGTAAGATCAAAGTTCAGACGCAGGGCGGCGCTGATCCAGGAATGGGCTATATTGTTGCCATCCCCTATATAGACAGCCTTAAGCCCCTCATAGGAGCCGCGTTTTTCAATCACCGTAAACAGATCAGCTAAGATCTGGCAGGGATGGCACATATCGGTAAGTCCATTGATGACCGGAATATCGGCATAGCGGGCCAGCTCATCAAGATTTGACTGCGCAAAGGTACGAATCATAATGCCATCAAGATAGCGTGAAAGCACGCGGGCCGTATCGGCTATCGACTCGCCGCGCCCGAGCTGCATATCGGTCCAGCGCAGGTAAATGGCATGGCCACCGAGCTGAAACATGCCCACCTCAAATGATACGCGCGTGCGGGTGGAGGCCTTCTCGAAAATCATCCCGAGGGTCTTGCCCTTGAGGGGCTCATACGCCGTGCCGTTTTTCTTCTTTTTCTTGAGATCGGCAGTACGCTCAAAAATGCTGTCCATGTCCGCACGGGACAGATCATATATGCGCAAAAGGTCCTTTTGCATCTGAAATTCCTTTACTTCTTCATAATCCTACAACAAAAATGAAAGATTAGCAGAAAAATCCTTCTTGTCAATTGAATATCGCCGCCGCACTGCACCACCGGGCATCTGGCTGAAATCAGTCGTAGGGCTTGAGCATCTGGTTTATTTTTGATAAGGTTAGTTTCTATTTAACAAACTTTTTGCCGAGGACTTCATGTCGCCACTTGTCAGCGTTATTATACCTACCTACAACCGTGAAAAGATCATCACCAAAGCCATTGATTCGGTCTTTGCCCAGACATACGAGGATTTTGAGATTGTTGTGCTCGACGATGGATCACAAGACAACACGAGGGCCGTGGTCGAGGCCTACGGGCCGAAGGTGCATTATTTCTATCAGGACAATAAAGGCATTGCCGGAGCGCGAAATGCGGGCATGCACCAGGCTGCGGGCGACTATATCGCATTCCTTGATTCCGACGACTACTGGCTGCCCCGCAAGCTCCAACGCCAGATGGCCCTTTTCCTGGATCATCCCGAATACGGCATGGTGGCCTGCCAGTGCGGCTCCGTGCAGATCGACGGCGCCTACCGCGAAAAAAACCGGCCCGGCAAATCAGGCTGGATACTCTACGACCTTTTCAATAAAAATTTCATCCGCACATCCTCTGCCGTCGTCAAGCGCGCATGTCTTGAAAAGGTCGGAGGATTTGACGAAACGCTGCGAGAAGGAGAAGAGTACGACTACTGGCTGCGCATAGCAGCCGAATTCGCCATCGGCTTTATAAACGAGCCGCTCACCGTCTATGTCGACAACACCGACGGCATGAGCACCGACAGCCTCACTGGCCGCCTGCACCGCCTGAAGGTGCTTGAAAAAAAATATTTAAAGAAAAAAATCCCGCCGCAAATGTACCGGCGCCGAATCGCCGATACCTGTCACTATATCGGCCGCCACTATATCGAAAAAGGAAGCCGAGAGGAAGGCCTTGCATATCTCAAAAAAGCCCAGAAGCTGTATCCGGCATATCTGAAAAACCTGGTCTATCTTGTGCTGAATATGACAAGAATTTTGTAGCCCAAAGCTGGCACATACGGCGTAAAACTCTTTTCCTGCTCAGACCCTGTGCCCGAGCCCTTCTGAAATAATACTCAAGATAAAAGTATTGAGACTTACGCCCTCTTTTTTTGCCTGCATGGCAAGCCGTGCATGCAGAGATTTGGGCACGCGTTGAACAAACCGGCCTGAAAAATTATCTGCACTCACTTCCCTGGCAACGGGTTTTGGTATCGTCTTTTTCATATCAACACGAGCCGAAACCCAGCTTATAAAAGCATCTCGCCCGTTCTCAATGGCAGCTTCAATCGTTTCTCCATCGGACATACACCCGGGCAAATCAGGAAATGTTATCAGAAACCCGCCGCCGTCTTCAGCAGTAAGCGGGCTGACAACATGCGTGTATGCCTCAAACGGATACGGCGGCTTTACTTTTTTAATATTCTTTACGCTCATTTCTGCACCTCCCTGACGATGTTGACCATGACGACAAAAAGCTTGATATAAACAGGCTTAATAGGCCTGTGCGCCGGTATGCTCAAATTTTCCGGGCATGCGGAATGAGAAAGCACATAATGGCTTCCACCGGTCGTACGAGCCTCAATGCCGTACCGATCTGCAAGAGCCAGCACATCGTCGATATGCCATCCTGCCGGATTATTGCGCATCTTATCAAGCTTCTTATCGGCTGAGCCCATAAATTAATAGTATCATATATAGTATAGCCTGCAAGCCTTTTATTACCCAAACCCGGGGTGCAGCGCCACAAAATACGCTTACGATCTTTGCCTCAAAAAAACTCTTGATTTATATGCATGCATTAAATACAATCATAATGCATACAGATAATGCAACCAGGAGGAACTATGAAAAGCATTACTATCAGAGGTATAGACGGGGAACTTGATGCTGCTATTAAAGATCATGCGGTCCGCAGCAGGCAAAGCGTCAACCAATGGCTGATTGAATCCTTAAAAAAACTCACCGGGCAATCAAAAGAGCCTGTTTTTAAGAAGTATAATGACCTTGATGCTCTGGCAGGAGGCTGGAGCAAACAGGAAACAAAAGCTTTCCTTGCCGATATTAAAATATTTGAAAAAATCGATAAGGATATCTGGCAATGAAAAAAGTTGCCATCGACACAAACATCTATGCGGCATTCAAAGCAGGCAATGCCGGGATTGTTGAGCTGTTCCGGCACTGTGACTATATCGGCATCGATATAACAGTAATTGCTGAGCTGTATGCGGGATTTGCCATGGGAGACCGTGAAAGAAAAAATCGCAGTGAGCTTGAAGCATTTCTCAATACGCCACGGGTTTACATTCTGATGCATGATCTGGAAACAGCCGAATTCTACGCCCTTATCGTTAAGCAGCTCAGAGAAAAAGGGAAACCAATTCCGACAAATGATATCTGGATTGCAGCAAGCGCCATGCGGCATAGTCTTGCGCTGATTTCACATGACAGACATTTTGAAGCAATCAAGGGGCTGCTGCTGACAAAAGAAGGATGAACAGGTTGGGCAAAGTGAAACGCGCCCAATAATATTCTGTTGAAA
>Ga0114951_10003209_pt1 | contig 17188 bp, 15 predicted proteins | sample AM7aDNAmetaG_FD_88677 | JGI IMG/M metagenome (GOLD analysis project Ga0114951, IMG submission 88677) | Freshwater microbial communities from Finland to study Microbial Dark Matter (Phase II) - AM7a DNA metaG | ecosystem: Environmental > Aquatic > Freshwater > Lake | place: Finland: Lake Alinen...
CCCCTTTTTTCTTTTCATAGCCGGAGTTTCTCTTGTTTTTTCTCTTTCAAAGAGTTTGGAGAGCGGCCGGACCGAGGGGCTGGCCGGTAAGATACTGCGCCGTACGGCTATAATTTTCGGCCTCGGTCTTTTCCTGAACGCTATCCCCAACTATCATCCGTCCACTATCCGGATACTCGGCGTATTGCAGCGTATCGCTATCTGCTACGGCGTGACTTCTCTGCTTTTTATCAAAACAAGTCTTAAGACTCAGATAGCGCTGGCAGTCGCGGCACTGGCCGGCTATTGGCTTATGATGACGTATATTCCCGTGCCGGGTTTCGGCGCGGGCGTATTGACAAAAGAGGGGAGTCTGGCTTCTTTTATTGACAGAGTCGTGCTTGGGCCGCACACATACCGGCAGGGAGTATACGATCCGGAGGGTGTGCTCAGCTCTATCCCTGCCCTGGCAACGGCTTTGTTGGGCGTTTTTACGGGGCTCTGGCTCAGAAGCCGGCGTGAGGATGTCGTGAAAATATACGGGATGGCGGCCGCCGGCGCGGGGCTCGCGGCTGCCGGTTGGCTTTGGGGGATATCGTTCCCGATAAATAAGGCGCTCTGGACCAGCTCATATGTCCTCTATACCGCGGGTCTGGCGTTACTGGCGCTGGCGTTCTGTTATCGGCTCATCGAAGTTAAAGGAATAAAGCGCTGGAGCAGGCCTTTTGAGATCTATGGAGTGAATGCTATAGCCGCTTATATAACCCCTATACTGCTTTTAAAATTTTTGGTCCTCTATAAATTGCCCGCGTCCGGAGCGGAACCCATTCAGCTGCGGGTCTGGCTTTGCGATCACATCTTCGGAACCTGGCTCTCGCCTCTGAACGCTTCAGCCGCCTTCGCGGTTTCCTACACCCTGCTGTGGCTTATCCCTTTCTGGGCTCTATACCGGAAAAAAATATTTATAAAAATATAGGCCCGCGTCCGGAGTTGTCCGGCGCATAAATTTTTGAAATATTACTTTATAGCTTTATGGATGGCGACGGCGCCGAAGGTGAGGGGGAGGACTTCCACTTTTGAGAAGCCAGCTCGGGAAAATATTTTTAAAAGTTCTTCGGGGGTATGAAAAGTCGCTATGGTTTCCGACAGGAAATTATACGCGGCTTTCGTTTTGGGAAATAATATGTTGACCAGGCTGATCATTAATTTTGAATGTGCGTGAAACAACAGGCGGATAAAGCGGTTGTGGGGCTGGCTTGTTTCCAAGTGGATGAACGCTCCGCCGGGCTTAAGGACGCGGCGGAATTCCCGAAAATATTCCACAAGGTCGTTTCCGCCTTGGCAAAGGTTGCGGGTGGCGAAAGAAATTGTCAGCGCGTCAAAAGAATCGTCGGGAAAGGGCAGATGCGAGGCTTCGGCTTCCAGGAACTGCGCTTCCGGGGAGAGGATTCGGGCTTTCGCCAGCATGGAACGGTTGAAATCGGCGCCAATAACGGCGATCCGTCCCTTGGAGAGGCGTAGGAGTTCAAGGGTCAGGGCGCCGGTGCCGCAGCAAACATCCAGAATAACCGCGGGTTTTGACACCAGGGCGAATTCTGCCGCTTTCGCCCGCCAGTAATCGTCAAGACCGAGCGTCAGAAAGGAATTTACCGCTTCGTAATAATGAAAAATGCCGTCATAAAACCCTGAGACGGCGCTGGGGGTCTTATCCGGCATTAGGGGTCCGTGCGGTCCCAAGAAATAAAACTATTTCTTTTCTTCGGGTTTGTTGTCGGCTTCCGCGACGAATTTCTTTATCTCTTCAAAGTACTCTATTATGAGTCTGGCCTTTGAGAGCCCGAAGGAGAACGGATATTTATCGTTATCGTTCCGTTTAAGGATGATTACCGGCTGGCCTTTATATTCTGTTCTTTCCACTGCCATAGTACTTCCTCCCGGCGCCGCCCCCCGGGGCAACGCGAATAGTAAAGTTATCATAACACAAAACCCCGGCCATTTCAACTATGTTTAACGGAGCCGCGATTCATTTGGGAGATATGCGTGAGGATAAAGTTGTCAGGATGTATTGCCTTTGCCCCCGGCTTTTTCCTATAGTAGAGTAAAGAAACTGAATACGAACGGGGGGTTATGATAAAAAAGGATTTAGTGGTTGATCTGTCGGTAGAAGCCCTTAAGACGGCGATAGTTCTCTTAACCTTGCTTGTTATAAGCAGATTTATAGAAAGCCTGCCTTTCGCCGGTCTGCCGGTTTTGAACAGCGTGATAACTGCCGCTGATGTTCTGGCGGCGTTTATTTCCGCGGCTGCGATAACGGTCTTTATCAAAGCCGGCCTGAACGCTAAAAGTATAGTGGATGAACTGTTGCACTGGCTGCCGGGGGCCGGCACGCTTTTAAATTATCTCACGGGCATTATCGCGCTGTTGTTCGCATATTCCGCGTTCCAAACGGTAGTGTTTCCCTTCATGAGAGAGTTGGAATGGGTGTACCAGGCGCTTTTCCTGGCAGTCACGCTTTTTCTGCTGGCCAAGGTCGCCATACATATTTACGGAGCCAGTGAAAGCGTCAGCCGATTTCTGATTTCCGTTTTTCACCCGCACAAGGAAATCAAGTCCGGTCCGGGAATAGAAAATAAATAAATTATTAAGAAATTTACCCCCGTGGGCCCGTATTGCAAAAACGCACCATTAGCGTGTTGACAAGGCGTATAATACCTGCAATAATATAGCCTGATATAAGCATGGTGTGCTCTTCCTTATAGTTGGCGGTTCGGGGCGGATGCTGGCGGAATATTAAAAAACCAGAGGTTTTAACAATCTAATGAATTTCAGCCTCACAAAACTAATGTTCCCTTCCAAAGAGATAATAGGCATAGATATTGGGAGCTACGCTATTAAAATAGTTTGTTTCGGAGAGGAAAAAAAGCAGATAAAACTCAAGGATTGGGGCTATATTCCTCTGGCCATAAAACCGGATACACCGGCTGAAGAAAAAAAAGCCATCATCGCTCAGGAAATCAAGGATTACCTTAAGAAAAAAGGCATACAGGCTAAGTACGTGGCCACCTCGGTCTCCGGCAATTCCGTTATTGTGCGATACGTTAAGCTTCCCAAGCTTTGGAGGGAACTCGCGCTGAGCTTAAACGTGGAAGCGGAGCCATACATTCCTTTCGATATGAAGGATGTAAACCTCACTTATTACATCCTAAACGATGTGATGGATGAAGGTCAGCCCAAAATGGACACCGTGCTGGTCGCCGCCAAAAAAGACATTATAAAGGATAAGATAGATATTCTCAGCGAAGCCGGTCTTGACCCGCTTATCATAGACGTGGATTCTTTCGCGCTGGAGACCCTGTACGACAGAGTTATTCCCAAGACCGATAACGGCGCCGTCCTCATACTGAACATCGGTCACAAGGCGACCAACCTGTCCATCGTTTCCCAGGGCGTGACACGCGTGGTCAGGGATATTTTTATCGCCGGCAGCACTCTTAATAAAGCCGCGCAAAAAGTTCTAAAGGCGGACGCGGCCGGTATTGAGGCGCTGAAGAGGTCTAAAGGGCTGCTTGTTTCTGACGAAGATAAAGAGGCGGCGATAGCCAACATGGATAGTGAGGGGATAGCTGTTTCCAAGGTGGCCTCTGGGGTCCTTAAAGAGCTGTACGCCGAAGTTTCAAGGTCCATAGATTTTTACCTTTCGCAGGGCGTAGATCATTCCATCGCCAGGATCCTGCTGTCCGGCGGAGGCGCCAATCTTGGCAACATAACCAAGTCCATGGTTAATGAATTCAAGGTCCCGGTGGAAATTACCAACCCGTTCTCTTTTCTGCCGGAACAAAAAAACATTCCAAAAGATATTCTGCCGACGCTTGCGGTAGCGGCCGGACTCGCTTTGAGAAGGCTTAAAGATTGGGAATAAAATTTACAGCGCGGCACCGGCTATGGGCCGGATATAAGTCAGTGTAGCGAGCAAATAGATGATAAAGATAAATCTGATACCAACCGAGTATATCGAGAAGCTTAACCGCAAAGCCTTTATTGCTAAAGCGGTGGCCACAGGGGTGGTTTCGGTGGCTCTGATCGTTCTGATCTCGGTGTGGCAATTTACCCGGGAAAAGACCATCGAGATCAAGATGTACCGGCTGCAGGGCGAGCTTAAGAGTCTGCAGGCCGAGGTTGACAGCGTGAAGGCGATAGAAGGGCAGATAGCCGAAGTGCAGCGGTATCTTGATTCCATAAACAGCATTACGCGGGGCAGGCTCATTTATACGCAGTTCATGCAGGACATCCTTATATCACTCCCGGGCACCATCTGGTTCGGCGGCATAAACACCGCGCTGAGGGATCAGACACTTGCCGTGACCTTTGCCGTCAATTCGCATTCCGCTTACGACCTGGCGTATTGGATCAACGCGCTTGAGACGGATACCAAATACTCCGAAGTTGTTGTCAGTGCCATAAACGCGAGTGATAGCGGCACCTCCAAAATCCTGACAACCACTATAACTTTGAAGTACGCTTACAAGTGATCTAATATGCCTAAAATACAGCTCACAAAAGATCAGTTGGGACAGATAGCGGCCGGCGTGCTTTTTGGCGCCCTTTTTATCTATGTCTACGCCGTTTATTTTTGGATGCCGATCGCCGCTAAGATAGCGGTCAATTCCAAAATGGTGGCCTCCATGGGAAGCGATATCTCCAGGGCGAAGATGCAAAAGGCCAAGTATAAAGATCTGGAAGCCAGACTGGCCTCTCTGAGGGCTGAGAAAGAGGTCGCGCAGAAGATGCTGCCCAAGGAACGCAAGTTCCCCGACCTTATTAAGACGCTGACAGCTTTAAGCAGGAAGTATAAAGTGGAGATTCAGAGTATAACGCCGGGAGGCGTTACGCGGGAAGAATATTTCACCAAGGCCGCCTATCAGATAACCGCCAGAGGCGATTACCATTCCCTGGGCAGGTTTATGACGGCGCTTGGCATGGAGGAGCGGATCCTCACCATGCAGGACCTTATACTATCCGGCACCCCGGGAGCAGATACCTCCGCATCCGCCACTTTTACTCTCACGGCGTATCAGTATAACGGATGAAAATGAAAAATAAAATATTTAAAGCATGTTTTTCCCCGTTCCTGCTGCTCGTCCCCGCTTTTGCTGCGGCCCAAACGCCGGCGGTCTCAGACTCCGCAAATAAGGCTGTTACCGTGGAGCAGGCGTATCGTCCTTCGAATACCAAGGATCCGCTTAAGATCTCCATGGTGTTCGGTGACGAGCACGCTCCCAAAAGCAAGATAGGGTTGGATGAACTGGCCAGATCCACTTTCAGCGTGTATAACCTCACGCTCACCGGCATTCTGGAAGACAACCGCTCAAAAGAAGCCATGCTCAAAGATCTCACTACCGGCGCCGTTTATTCTCTCAAGGGCGGCAGGGTGCTGGATTCAAAGAAAAAACAACTGCCGGGGGTTTCGGGCATTATTAAAGGGAAGCAGGTTATACTGATGACGAAAGACAAAAAGGTGCATCAGTTAAATCTGCGCGAGAAGGATTAAAGAACAAAGAAAAGTTGCAGGCGGGATAGATCGCGGGGAAGAGGCTGAGACGAGCATTCGATGGTTGTGACGCCTTGAGGGCCTGTGGTCAATAAGACTGAATAACAGCACACGAAAGAAACGAACTGAGTGGTCGCCATAATTCAGAGAAATAGGAAGAAGATATGAAAAAAATGACAGTTTTAATTATAACCGCCCTCTTTATGGCGCAAAATCCGATTTTTATCTACGCCGCCGAGAGCGCCGTGGTTGAGTCGGTGCGGGTTTCGTCCGACAGCGTTTACATAACTACGGACAAGCCGGTGAAATATAAAACTTTTATGAAGAACCAGCCCCCGGAGCTGATCGTTGAGCTGGGAGATTCCCGGTTGAAAACCCTCCAGGAAATTCCCGTTGACGGAGTGTTTATCAGGAAGGTGCGCACCGAGATGAAGGCCGGGCCAGCCGGCGTTTCCAGGGTAGTCCTGGAGTTGACCCAGAAAGCAGTTTATGAGATAACCCAGAAAGGCACTGAATTGGTGGTAGCCATGGGCGGTAAGGTCTTCGCCAAAAAAGCCGTGGCGGAAAATTTACCGGCCGCTTCAGCTCCTGAGCCCCAAAGCGTGAAAATAATAGCGCCCAGCTCCCAGGATAAGACCCCGGCCCTTTCCGTGCCCGTAACAGTTAAGCCGGCGGATCTGAACAGCGAAAATGTGCCCGTGATACTCCCCAAAAAATCGGCGGCAGTTTCGGCTGACAGGGGGTCCAGAAATATTATGGACAACCTGCCGACAGAGCCCGTGACACTGGACTACAGCGATGTGGATGTTCGCGACATTATCGGCATGCTGGCGACCAAGGCCGGCATCAATATCATATATTCAGACGATGTTACTGGCACAACCAGTATTAATCTCAGCAAGGTTCCTTTTGACGAGGCTTTTAAAACTATCCTCAGCGTGAATGGTTTCGCAGCCCAGCCGTTGGGTGACAATATCCTCCGGATCGCTACGCCACAGACATTCCTGGCCGAGCAGAAAAAGGCGTACCTCCAAACCAAGGTCTTCTTTCTCAATTATTCCAAGGCTTCCGAGGTGAAAGTGCAGCTGGATGCCGTGGCCGCGGCTGAAGAAAGCAAGGGACGGTACACCATCGACGATGCCAATAACGCTCTTATCGTAACTGATTCCGCGCTGGGGCTTGAAAATACGGGGCGGCTCATCAGAAGCCTGGACCGCGTTCCCAAGCAGGTGGTCATAGAGGCCAAACTGGTGGAAGTTTCCCTGGATAATTCCCTGGATTACGGCATACAATGGTCCGGATACGGGGAGAAGAACGGAAATTATTTCGGCGCCGGCGATGCCAAAACCACGATGGGGACCCCCGCGTTGGGGAATCCGAGCAATGTCGTATCCCTCTACGATTCTAAGAACCCTCCGGGCGGCATGGCGGCGCCTCTGAGCGCTGCGGCCAACTCCAGCGGCCTCGGCACCGGCGTTAATCTGCCGGCCAATGTTATCTACGGCGCTTTCCGTCTTGGCAAAGTGGCCTCTAATTATATGTTCGACGCCATAATCACTGCCGCAGCAAAGAAAGGCAAGGCGAAGATCCTTTCCGATCCCAAGGTCGCGACCTTGAATAACAAGGAAGCCAATATTAACATCACTTCGCAGACGCCTTACACGACCTCGGAAACCACGCAGACGGTGCCGCCTATCACAACCACGAAGGTCGTATATCTCACTACCGGCATTATCCTGAAGGTGACTCCGACCATCAACTCCGATGGCCGCATCTCCATGAAGATAAACCCGCAGGTTAGCCAGCTTTCCTCTTTTATACCTTTGGCCGGCAGCGGGGCGCCCGGAGTGGATACCAGATCGGCCGACACGAATGTTATCGTTCGAGACGGCGAAACGATCGTGATCGGCGGGCTCATACATGACAGCCAGTCAGAAACCGCTTTCAAGGTGCCGCTGTTGGGAGATATTCCAATCATCGGTTATCTGTTCAGAAAAAAATCCATAACGCGCACGAGAATGGAACTTATAATCTTCGTCACCCCCAGGATCATCGAGGGATAAGTCCTCTGATAGCTAGTGATGAGTGGGCTGTGTTAACCAGGCTTGAAAAACACTGATCGCTATCCATAGCCGCAGGCTGGCCCGGGATTTCTGGAACATGCTGGTATTTATTCTTTGTTCGATCCTGATGCTCGCCCCCGCCCTGCAGGGCGTATGGGACTTTAGGGTGCAGTTCGTGTTTGAAGCCGCCGTCTTTATGACTGGCGGCTTTTGGCTTTTCAGGGAGAGTATATCCGGGAGGCCGCCGGCCTTTTTAACTGATAAAACCAACATCCCTCTGCTATGCGCGGCTTTTTTTTCGTTGCTGTCGGCGTTGTTGAGCCCTGTGCGCGCGTTGGTGATGCCGGAGTGGTGGACTTTCGCCGCGGGGCTTTGTATTCTGGTGCTTGGTAATTCCCTAAAAGTCCGGGATCTGCGTCTAACCGATTTTGCTCTCAGAATTTCCGCTTGGCTGATCGTACTGCTAAGTCTTTATCAGGCAGTTATCCTTAAAAGTTCCGATATTTCCGCTTCGCTCGCCAATCCAAATTCTCTCGCTTTATTCGTCCTCATGGTTTTGCCGCTTGCCATAAAATGGAAAGATCTGTTTCTCTTGGGCGCGGCGATTATTATTCTGGTCTGGACGCAATCAGCGGCAGCATTGCTGGCGCTGCTGGTGGCCGCCGGTTTTTACGCCAAAGATAACATGAAAGCGGCGGACCTGAAAAAAAACTGGTGGCTGCTGATAGTGCTGGCCTCTGTAACCGCACTGGCTGTTTCGCAGCTTGAGCTGCGCTCTTTTTTTGATAGGATGGGCTGGTGGCGCGCCGCGCTGGGTATGTGTGCGGACCGCCCGGCGCTCGGTTACGGCCCCGGTTCATTCGCTTATGTTTATCCCGCCTATCACAGTCACAGTGCGGCCGGCGTGGCGACTACATATGTCCACAATTATTATCTGGAATTTCTGGCTGAAAACGGAGTTCTATCATTTTTATTCTGGGCTTGGGCCGTAGCTTTCCGCCTGAAGGCGGTAAGAGGTCTGAAAAAATACGCGCTTATCGCGGCGCTTGTGCACTCTGTAGTGGATTTTGGTCTGGCCGTACCGGCGAATTTTTTTATTTTCTGCTATCTGTTAAGCGAGCCAAAGCCGCTGGAATCGGCCGTGCCGGTGGTCCGGACGGGCAATAAACTCCCGATTGTTTTGATCGCTTTGGGGCTGGCTTGTTTCATAGTTCTCTGCGGTGTCTTTTCTTCGCAGTTGAAGCTGGAACGGTTGCGCGTCCGGGCGCTGTCGGATCTGTACGCCGGAGATTACCCGCGCGCGGAAGCCGCGCTTAAAGAAGCTGCGCGTATCGCTCCCGATAATCCGCTTGTGCCGGGTATGCTGGGCCAGATCCGCATGCGGGCCGGTTTCGCGGAAAAGGACAGAAATATTCTTTTCTCCGCCGCGGTAGAGCTTGAACGGGCGCTGATCCTTAACCCATACAACGCCGCAGCCTGGCGGGATCTGGAGAGACTTTACGAGGGAACCGGAGAGCGGAAACTGCTTGAAGGCATACGGAAAAGAAAAGAGAAGGTGTTTAAATGATATCGGTGGGTATGTCAAAGACTGATAAGTGTTGCTTGCTTCCGGCAATTTTTCTGCCGATTGCCGTCGTTTTGGGCGGATTGAGGGCGTGGGGCGCTTTTGCGGCGTTTTCAGCTATATTTTTTTTATATCTCGCTTTTTTTGACGACGATTTTTCATTTTCAGGTCTCGGAGTCTGGGGGCTGCTGGCAGCCTGGCTGGGAATTTCGGTTGCCTTTTCTCCGGAAATCCGCAACTCTTTCTGGCAGTTTTACAGATATGCGGTGTTGTTTTCCTTTTATATTTTTTCAAGCCGGCGCCAGCCTGATGCGCGCCGTACCTGGGCCTGGTCAGTTTTCCTGCTGGGCGGACTGGCCGCGTGTTTATCTGTTTATGAGGGCGTCCTGAACCTCACGCGTGGAAGCGTTCTCGGTCTTAATCCTAATTACAGCGCGGCCTTCATGGCTGCGGCGCTAGCCGGCGCGGCGGCGCTGTTTATGGCGGCCGGAAGTAAAAAGAGCAGACTGGGCGCCGCCGCAGGTTTGGCCTTCTTTTCCGCGGGCCTCCTCGCGTCTAATTCACGAGGCGGGCTCTTGGCAGCTCTGGCAGCCCTGCTTTATCTTTTGTTCCTAAAAAAAGCCTGGCGGTCCCTGCTGTATTTATCGGCCGGGTTGCTGCTTGTCACGGTTCTGATTCCAATGGAGCAATTCAGATGGTTGTTGAAACTTGATGATCCTGTTTCGCTGGAGAGGGTGAAGATATGGCGGGTCGCGCTCGGCGCGATAGGCGGCAGCCCTCTTTTCGGATACGGCCCGGGGCTTTTTGAACGGGTTTTTGAAGCTTTTAAGTTCCCATTTTACAATGGCATCTCATATTACGGCCATTCCACACTGCACGCGCATAGCGAACTTTTAAATCTCGCGGCCGAGGCCGGTATACCGGCGGCGGGCCTTTTCGCCTGGGGGTGGGGCCGGGCGGTTTTTGTTTCCGATGACGGTGATCACTGGGGGGCGGTGCTTAAAGTCTTCGCCGTCTCGTTATTCGCGCAATCCGCGGTTGATATAATATTTTATTCTGGCGCCCTGCAAGTTTTATTTTTCGGGACATTGGGATTGCTTGCGGCAGGAAAGGTCCGGCCTGCCGACGGGCCGGGTTTTCGCGTCAGGGCTCTGTCGCTCCTGCTTGCCTGCTGGTGCGCGGCTTTTATTTTGAGGTTTAGTTTTGAGCGGGATAAGGCCTGCGCGCTGGACGGAGGAACCTCTCCGCGCGCGCGGGAAACCTGTCTTAAGAAGGCCGCCATTTTCGCTCCCGGAGATGCCGACCTTTCAGAGGTTTCTATCCCACTTTCGTTTGATATCTATGGAGATTTAGCTTATACTGCCGCTGTGGCGGGTGATGTCTCGGTGAAGCGGCCCAGAGACCCATTCCCTCTGTTCGCGCGGGCGCAGGCTTTTTATATGGCAGGCGCGCTCAACTCCGCTAAGGATGAGTTATATAATGTTCTCGCAGTGGAGCCTGCCTTTCTGCGCGCGCGGCTGCGCCTGGCGGAAATTCTGGCCGCTGAAAAAAATTACCCGGCGGGTGCCGTGGAGCTGCGCAAGATAGAAGTCAGGCTGGTTGGAAAACATGCAGAGCCCCGAACCGTTTACGACCGCAATCTTCTCTCTCTTCCCGCTGCGCCATACGCGAAAATAGCGCAGGAGATGCAGCGGCATAAACGGAGCAATGCGGATAGGCCATAGTTGGGTCATGCGGCAGATAGAAAACAACCGCAGCCAATAGCCTGCTAAACGGTTATTAATATAAGATATGGCAGAAAAAATAAATTGGCAGGAATACTCTTTTAAACCGGAAAACGCGCTGGCCGGCAACGCCGTCAGGTTGCTTAAGAACGGGGATGAGGCTTTTGCCGAGATGTTGAAAGTTTTGCGTGAAGCCCGAGAATACATCCTGTTGGAATTCTACGCCTTTTCCGACGATACGGTAGGCTGCCTGTTCCGAGACCTGCTCCTGAAAAAGGTTAAAGAAGGGGTCCGCGTATATCTTATATACGACGCAGTGGGTTCCGTCATGACCGACAGGGATTTTTTTTCAGCCATGGTCTCGGGCGGGGTTAAGGTCGGGGAGTTCAGGCCGGTCGTGCTCTGGAAACCATATTGGAACTGGATTAAGCGCGACCATCGCAAGATTATCTGTGTGGACGGTGAAGCGGCGCTGGTGGGGGGATTCAACATCAGCGTTTACGACGCCCCGGTTTCGCTCGGCGGCCGCGGCTGGAAAGACGCGCAGGTACGCGTGGAAGGGACCGTGGTGGGGGAAGTGGAAAGGCTGTTTTGGGAATCCTGGGCGGCAAGTTCGGTCTCTCCGGATGCCGGCCCGTTTCTTAAACCAGGCAAAAAACGCTCAGCGGGAAACGTCTATGCTTCAGTTGTGTCGGCTTCCGGCATGAGGAATTTCCGGTCTATCAGGCGGCGCTACAGTTACGCTATAGACCGGGCCAAAAAATACATTTACATAACCAACGCTTATTTCCTGCCTGACAGGTTCGTGTACAGGCGGCTTATTAAGGCGGTCCGCAGAGGCGTGGATGTTCGCATAATCGGGCCTTGTAAAACCGACCATCCGTACATCCGTTGGGCCACGTGGTCTATATATCCGCACATGATAAAGAACGGCATTAAGATATATGAATGGAAAGGCGGCATTCTCCATTCCAAAACAGCCGTTATAGACGGTATCTGGTCTTCCGTGGGAAGCCACAACCTTGACCACCGGAGCCTGCATTATAATCTGGAAGTAAATATAAATGTGTATGACAGGGTTTTTGGCTCCGATATGGCGCACTTTTTCAGGGACGATCTTAAGAATTCAAAACCCGTGACGCTGGACGATACCAAGGGGCGGCCGTTCCTATCGAAGTCGGCCAGCAAGCTGCTGTATCTTTTCCGGTCATGGCTGTAGCGGCAGAGGGCCGGAGGCATTAATAGTTCCTTATCGGGTAAGTGTTCAACTTTATGAAGAACAAAGCAGCTTTACTGATCGTGTGTATGATTTTTTCCGTGTGCGCTGTCAGTAAGGCGGTGGCGGAAGATTTTGAAGTGCCGCCGGCTTCAGTCAACGCGGAAGAACTGCGCGGCATCCGGGACAGGCTCGCTACCAGCCTTTTTTTTAAAGGTGAGCTTGCTGATAAAATCATTGAAGCCGGCTTGCAGAACCGGCTGGTGCGGCTGACAGGCCGGGAAGCCCGTTCAGCGGTCAGGCTGGCCCTGATAGGCTGGATAATAAATAATCCGGATCAGGCTGCAAATATGTATTTCTATCTGGAAAAGCGCCAGCCGGGAGCCGCTACGCCTCCCGAAGTCATAAATTATAAAGTGCCGTCATGGATGATAAACCCGCATTTTCTGGATCTTGTACAGGGTGTCAACAGGGTTGCAAAGGACGCGGTTATAACGGATGAGGAGATGAGCCTTGTCGCGCAGCGTCTTTTTGAGACCGCGCAGACGAAGCCGGAAAATTACGCGCCATGGGTCCCGGGCGGGGATGCGGCGCATAGTGCGGGGAGCGCCGATGTTATAAGCTACGCCGATTACCGGCTGAACCCGGCCAGCGTGGAGCGTGAAAAGCGGACGCTTGGCGGGTGGTTTGAAAACGTGAAGTCCTCTATTGAGGCTGAGATGCCGGTCGCGGGAAAAGAGAAAAACATTTACCAGCAGCGCAGGATCTTGGAAGAAACTTTCCCCATATACCGTAATTTCATTGTGGCGCTGTCGGGCTTAAAAGGAAGAATTAAAATAACCAGAGAGGAAGCAGTCCGGCTGGAGGCTTTGAGGCGTGCACTCAGAAAAAATCTCGGTGAGCTTGAGACCTTGTCGGCGATGCGCAAGATTAACGAGCGGGCGCAGACCCTTCCGCCGCTATCTCCCGGCTCCAGGGTTCTCAGGGCGGACGCTCGCCGCATTGAGGAGGCGTTCCAGGCATTACTGGCCGACCTCAGGGAAAACCCGGAGAGCGTGAAATCCGCCGGCAGCAGATTCTACGAAATAAAAAAGGTTTTTGATTTCTGGACCCTCAGGTTCTCGGTCCACGGTCGCCTCTCGGACCTGAAAAACCGGATAGCCGACCGCAGATTCTCGTGCGTGTTTGATAAATTTGTTTTTAAATACCTGTCCCGGTTTTACCCCTCGGCTGATTACGCGAGACTGGAAGCCGGCGGGGCCGAACGCGCGAAGGCGCTGGAGATTTCGCTTGAAGGCGTGGCTGCGGGTGACTATGAGACCGCTTCTTTTTTTTCGCTCGGCGCGAAAAAATCTTTCTCCGGAAATATTCGTGAGGCCGAGAGTGACATCGTCCGCCTGGAATCCTATTCCCGGTTTAACCGCCGCCTGCAGTTCATTTTCTGGGACGCGTTTGTTAACCCGTTCGGTCTGGGCCCCGGCCCCAAAGGGATAAGCGCAATAAATAATTTGCTATCTTAGCCGTGATTTCCCGTTCACTTTAGTAATTCCCTGATAACGGAGTTGGCGGCGGCCGGGTTGGCCGTGCCTTTTGACTTTTTCATTATAACGCCGACTATAGGTCCCAGCGCCTTCTCGTTTCCATTTCTAAAATCTTCGGCCGCTTTGGGATTGGCGGCAATTGCCTCCAAAGCCCATTCCCTTATCAGGCCGGTGTCGCTAACCTGGGAGAGGCCTAGCTCATTGACCAGCGCCTGGGCATCTCTCCCGGTTTCCCAGGCCTTCGCGAATACCGTCTTGGCCGCGGAAGCCGAGAGTTTGCCGGCGGCCGTAAGCGCGGCTATTATTACAAGGTTCGCCGGTGAAATAAGATCCTTATCCCCCGGATCCAACGTTACTGAATCTTTTTTCAGACCGTTCAGGCGTGCCAGGAATTCGCTGGAAACAAGATTCAGGACGCTTTTGGCCGGCACGTTCAGTTTAAGAGTCAGAACTTCCGCCATGCAGGCCGAGAAGTATGCGCTAAGACCTTTGCCTGCGGTTACTACGCCGGCGTCATAGGAGGAAAGGCCGTATTCGGTTTTAAAACGGTTCTTTCTGGCTTTTGGCAGTTCGCCAATTTCCTGTTTAAGCGCCTCTTTAAAAGCTGCGGTAATCCTTAAAGGCGCCAGATCCGGTTCAGGGAAATACCGGTAATCGTGCGCCAGCTCCTTTGAGCGCATGGAAACGGTTTTTTGTTCTTTTTCATTCCAGAGACGGGTGTCCTGAGCTATGGTTTCGCCCAGGTTCAGCGCCGCGGTCTGGCGGACGATCTCGTGCGCTATAGCGTCTTTGACGGCCTTGAACGAATTTAGATTCTTTATTTCCACCTTGCGGCCGAGTCTTGTTTCGCCTTTGGGCCTGAGGGAAATATTAACATCGCAGCGCAGCTCGCCTTTTTCCATGTCGCAGTTCGACACCCCGATCCACTGCATAAGTTTTTTCAGCTCTATCAGGTAGGCGTAGGCTTCGTCCGCGGAATTCATGTCCGGCTCCGAAACTATTTCCAGCAGCGGCACGCCGCAGCGGTTGAAATCCACGAGGGTGTGGTCAAGCTGCGTGCTGCCCAGAGCGTGCAGCGATTTCCCGGCGTCCTCTTCCAGGTGCGCGCGGTGGACGCGCACGGTTTTGGTATAAGTCCCGCCCTTAGCGTCTTTGATGTCCAGCTCCACGGAGCCCGCCTCGCAGAGGGGTTTGTCGAACTGCGATATCTGGTAGGCTTTGGGCAGGTCGGGATAAAAATAATTCTTTCTGGCGAATATTGAGACTTCCCTGATCTCGCATCCGAGCGCGAGACCCGCGGCCACGCCCAGGCGCACGGCCTTCATGTTGGGCACTGGCAGAGTGCCAGGCTGGCCGGTGCAAACCGGGCAGATGGAGGTATTGGCCGGCGCTTCCGAGGCGGAGGTCTTGCAGGGACAGAACATCTTTGTCCCGGTTTTAAGCTGGGTGTGTATTTCAAGGCCTATAACAGGCTCAAATTCAATCATCTCTGCAACCTCCGCTATTCTTCAAGGAGCTCCAGCATCTTGAGATCGCTGGGATAGCTCAGATATTTTTTTGCCTCACCAGGCTCGCACCACTTTATGTCAAAAATTTCATCCGGCGTTTTTACCACGCCGTCGCCGCCCAGGCGCCTCATGAGATACCAACGCACATCCTTATCAACGTGGCGCCCTTGTCTCTCAAAAGAATAATCCGCCTTGCAGAGGGCGCGGATTATCTCGCAATCAAACCCGGTTTCTTCGGCCACTTCACGCAGCGCGGCGGCCTCGGGGGTTTCTCCCGGCTCGATATGGCCTTTTGGAAAAGTCCAGATCTTTGAACCGGTCAGATTCAGCATTAATATCAAAAGAACGCGGCCATCCTCCAGGATTACCCCGCCGGCGGAATGCTCTGAAGTATTATAAGTTCGCGGCACGCGCCAGCTCCGAACCCAGGCTGAACATTACCGCCTCATTAAACGGTTTGGCCAGAAATTGAGCGCCGATAGGCCTGCCGTCTTTGGATACGCCCGCCGGAAAAGACAGCCCGGCCAGCCCCGCCAGGTTGCAGGGGATGGTAAAAATATCGGATAAGTACATGGCGAGCGGATCGGAGGTCTTCTCGCCGAATTTAAAAGCAGGGCTGGGCGTGGTTGGGGTTAAAATGACGTCCACGTTTTTAAAGGCTTCGTCAAAATCCCGCTTTATGAGCGTGCGTATTTTCTGAGCCTTCAGATAATACGCGTCATAATAGCCGGAACTCAAAGAGTAGGTTCCAAGCATGATCCTTCGCTTGACCTCGGGGCCGAAGCCCTGCCCCCGGGTCTTTTTATATACATCGGAGAGCGCTGCGCCTTTTACGCTCAGGCCGTAGCGGATGCCGTCAAAGCGCCCAAGGTTGGAGCTGGCTTCGCTTGAGGCGACGATATAATAGGTCGGCACGGCGTACCTGGTGTGGGGGAGAGAGATTTCCGTGAATTTCGCTCCCAACTTTTCCAATCTGCTTATTGTTTCTCCGAAAACACGGGTAACTTCAGCGTCCATGGAGCCGGAGCCAGCGGCGTATTCTTTAGGGAGGCCTATCTTCAGGCCGCCCGCTCCGGAAAGATCATCGCCTTGCGGATATTCAACCGAGGTGGAGTCTTTCGGGTCATGGCTTGATATGACCGAGAAGGCGAGCGCCGTGTCTTCCATGGAATTGGCGAAGACGCCTATCTGGTCCAGACTTGAAGCGAAAGCCACCAGGCCGTAGCGCGACACTGAACCGTAAGTGGGCTTGAGCCCGTAAGTTCCGCAGAAAGCGGCCGGTTGGCGGATGGAACCGCCGGTGTCCGAGCCCAGGGCTATGGGGCACATGCCGGAGGCGACGGCCGCAGCGGAGCCGCCGGATGAGCCGCCCGGCACGCAATCCGTGTTCGCCGGATTTCGGGTCGGCTTAAACGCGGAATTTTCTGTAGATGACCCCATGGCGAATTCATCCATGTTGGTGCGGCCTATAATAACGGCGTCTTCATCGATAAGGTTCTGCACCGCGGTGGCCGTATAGGGCGCGACGTATCCTTCAAGTATTTTTGATCCGCAGGTTGTTTTATGCCCTTTGTAGAGCATATTATCCTTTATGGCGACCGGTACTCCCGCCAGGCGTCCGAGCGGCAGGCCTTTGGCCGCTTTTTCGTCCACGGCACGGGCCTGGGCCATTGCGGAGTTCTCAAATATTTCCAGAAAAGCGCCGATCTTTCCGTCCTTTTCCTTTATTGTCTTAAGATGGCGTTCGAGCACCGCTGCGGCGCTGATTTTTTTTTCTTTAACCTGCCGGGCTATCTCTGTCGCTTTTTCCATATAAGATACCTCTAAGCTGCTGGTCACTGGCTTTGGCTACTCTATAACCTTCTTAACTTTGATGAAATCATACTCCCTGTCGGGAGCGTTTTTTAATATTGCCTCGCGATCCTCAAAAGTAACAGGAATGTCGGCGCGCATAACATTCTCCAACCCCAGGACATTGGTCGTGGGGGCAATGGAGGATGTGTCGGCTTTGTTGAGTTCTTCCATCCAGCCGAAAATACCGGCCA
>Ga0114951_10003210_pt1 | contig 17183 bp, 16 predicted proteins | sample AM7aDNAmetaG_FD_88677 | JGI IMG/M metagenome (GOLD analysis project Ga0114951, IMG submission 88677) | Freshwater microbial communities from Finland to study Microbial Dark Matter (Phase II) - AM7a DNA metaG | ecosystem: Environmental > Aquatic > Freshwater > Lake | place: Finland: Lake Alinen...
CTGCTGATTCGGCGCGTATGGTACCGCCGTGCGCTTCGGTAATCTGCTTCGCGATGTAGAGACCATAACCGGTAGAGTTCACGTTCACCTTCTGTGAATCTTTACCGTGGCCGCCTTCTGTAAATAGGCGTTTCTTATCTTCTTCGCTAATGCCTATGCCTGTATCTTTTATCGATAGAATAAATTTACCTGTCCCGAGCCCAGTCGAGGGAGCGCCTTCTTTCTTAAGCGAGACGTCGATAGAGCCAGACGGCGTGTAGTTAATCGCGTTATCTATCAGATTGCGCAGGATATGGTCGCCGATTTGCGCCTTATCTCCAGTCATCTGATAATAGGAATCGTCTGTAGTTAAATTTATAGAGAGTCCTTTATCTTTTGCGGTGGGTTTCGCTCTATCTATCGATTCTGATACGAGCGCCTTCAGATCAAACGGCTCTTTCGTATACGTCACTGTTCCTCTCTTTAGGTTTGAGGCCTTCAGAAGGTTCGTTACTGTGTCTACTCCTCGTCGAGATTCTGTAAGCGCGTGCTCTACAAACGGTTTTAACACTTCGGGGATTGGAGCGAAGTCGCCTTCTAAGAGCGCGGCAAAAGCTCCGGAATCCTTCGTCAAGAATCCCTTAACTTCGTGGCCGATGAAGTGAAGAAGTCCTTCCTGTTGTTCGTTAGTTATTTCAAGTTCTTTGGCGAGTTTTTGAATATTCTCTTTCTGTTCAACTTCATTATCTACGCTACGGATAAGCAGTACTCCGACAACGAGCAGGACAAGAAGAAGGCCTCCATTTATAAGTTGCTCGGAAGTCGTATTTGAGAGAAGCAGGCGAACGAGTACAAAGAGCCATAGTATGAAAACGAGAAATTCCGTCGTAATGCTTTTTATGCTGAACAGGCCGTGCTTGAGAATCGCGTATGCGACAAAAAAGATGTAGACCGATGCGGTGATATTCCCGTACGGGAAGATTGGAACGCTGTACCAAAGGAAGTAGTTTGTACATCCGCCGATGTATCCGATAGCTGTGCCGACAAGAATGTAATTAACCTGAGTGCGTTTTTTTGCGTCATCGGTAACTCGGAAATATTTGAAAAGAAGCCAAACGGGATACACCGCGTATCCAACCCATAAAATGAGAAATGGGGCGAAGAGCGGGCCCGCTATCGGCCAAAATGGGAACCCAAATTGAGGAGTGACATAGGCGGTGTAAAGAGGCGTCCAATTCATCACGCTAAAGAAGCCCGCCGCGAGATAACCGAACCAAATAAGCCAACGAAGCGAACGTTGCCGGTCAATAAACCGGACAATGAAATGAAAGTAGAAAAATGGAATGAAGATCGCACCTGCCATAAGCATATGCACCCAGAAAAGTGCTGTTGTCGGGTCAACTGCTATTTGCCAACAGAAGTATGAGTAGCTCCATACCACTACTGAAATCGCAAAGAGGACGAAAAGCTGGTTTATACGATTACGCGGATTCTCGAAGATGATAAGAAAGCCGAGCACCAAGCTGGTGGCTACATTCACAAGAGCAGAAATAGCGTAAAGATTCATAGAAAATAAAAACAGGGATGTACACTAAGTGTAACATCCCTGCTGTGGGGCAATTCAGTGCCCCTACTGTTTCTGCACGATTGCGACCGTGTGAATCCTGTGGAATTCTGTTTCCAGTCTCGGAGGATTGAAGCCGCCGTCAATAACAAGTTGTTTCAATTGCTCACGTGTTCTGTATAACATCCACCAATTTTCCTGATATAAAAGGAAATAGGATTCCCGATTTGGATGAATATGACATGTCATAAACCACCCACCCGGCTGAAGATAGTTATGGATCTCGTTGACCATCTGTACGATTCTTTTGTCTCTCAAATAGTCAATCAGACCGCACATCTCAATGATGTCTGGCTTAAAATCCCCTAACCATTGGTCAAAGGGGGTTATTCCTCCCTTGATTACAAGATCGACTTTTTTAGTGATAATTGAGTCACTTACTCCATGCTTTTCAGCTAAAAAGTGCGCGTGAGCAAGCGCTGAATCATCGAAATCGGCAAGTAATACGTTGCACTTGATTCCGACTTTCGCCATCCTGCTGATGACCTCAATTACACCCTGTCCACTACCGGCAGCTAAAGAAAGGATTCTGACCGTTCTACCCTTTCTTTTCGCAATGTCTAAGATCGCGAGCGTTAATTCGCGCTTCACAATCTTAAGACGATTCCGGACTGCCTGCGCGTTCCAAATGTTCAGCCAGTATTTGTCCAACTTGCGAGCAATCCAACCGTCCCCTTCGCCAACTCCATTGAAGTTGTACACGGCGTCCAAGGCGCGCCATGTTGCTGCGCCATCTTTGATACGACGAGAGTTAATACTCGCACCATCTATAAACCAAAGATGTGTATTCGGTTTGGAGTCCTTCCCACCAAAAAATTGGTAGAGCGCCCTCTTTACGAATACATACAGCCCTAAAGCGTAAAGGATCGGAACCGCCAACCGGTATGGCCACACAATCTTTTCCTGTTCAATTTCTCCCTTGCTCACCTGCCCTTCTTTTGTAAGAAGTTCAAATGGCACCACCATCGACTGATTAATTCTTATTGCTTGTCCATTTGCCATGGTTCCTTACCTCCTTTTATCTTTATGTATTATTTCAAGTTACTTATTCGGCCGCACAATTGACGGCCCTCCGTACTACCTTATTTGACTATAGCACACATCTGCAGAAATTGCAAGAGCTGCCTAAAAAGAGCTATTCTTTATACATTTTAGCGCATTTGTGAGCTCCGCGAGCTCTTTTTTGGACAATGTACTGAATATTCGTTTTTGAACTTTTATTCCCTTTGCGATTATCCTTTTAAACGTCGCCCTTCCCTTGCTTGTGATGATTAATCGAGATGCTCTGCGATCATGTGAGTCAGCACTGTGAATGACGAGCCCATCTCTCGCGAGCCCTGATACTAACGATGTCGCTGACGGCGCTGTGATGGAAAAATAATCCGCGAACTCCTTCATCAATGGATTATGATTGTCTTGTATGAATTTCAATGCCTCAACGCGCATCCAGAGAGAAGGGTCGTGCTTCCCTTCCTTAGCGAATTCGGTTCGCATAATTCGGCGCACGGCGAAGAAGAGCGAGACAGCGGTAACAATATCTTTTTTTGAATGGTGATTTTGTTTTTTCATATTTCTATCGGAATTATTTCTTGAGACCTTTGTCCGATTTCTTGCTTGTGCTCAAGCTTTAAGAAGAGTGCTGTGAATGCGCCGAGCGCGACAACGATTGATGCTATTAAGAAGACAGTATCATACCCGGCAACTTGCGCTTTCAATATTATAAGAGCGGTCGCAGCGCCCTTGAGCGCAGGATTATGCACAAAACTATTCGCAGATATAGATAGAATATTATTTTTTATTGATGAGTTTAGAATTGTAGCGAAGAGAGCGATGCCGAACGCGCCAGAGATATTGCGCACGAGGGCTAGGACAGCAGAAGCGGCGCCCATTTCATTTTGTGGGACAACTGCAGTTATAGTGCTGGTGCGCTGAGCCATGCCGAAGCCCATTCCGAATGCCATTATGAACATTGGAATGACTATATCTATCGCCGTTGAGCGAGGATCGAGGCGAGTAAATAAGAAAATGCCGAATGCACAGACGATAGTGCTGGCGAATATGACATAACTGGTTTTTATTCTACCGACCAATGCTCCTCCGAGAGGTGCTGCACCGAGCATCGCGACCGCCATCGGCATAAATAGATATCCGGTACCGGTCGCAGTGAGCCCTAGGAATTGTTGTGCGAATACTGGGATAAGAAACACGCTTCCCATAAGTCCCATAAATACGATGAAATTATTTGCGAGCGTATTCACAAAGACGCTGTTCTTAAAGAATTTTAGATCGACGATTGGTTCTGGATGAGTATTTTCAATTTTAATGAAAAGGATGAGGAGCATTGACGCTATCGCGTAGCACAGCAAACTCGCGCTCGAGAGCCAGCCCCAATCAATTCCTTTGTCGAGAACCAAGACGATTGCCGCGAGAGCACCTCCGAGCGTGATGGCTCCCCACCAATCAAATATTTTTGTTTTTACTTGCGATACTGACTCTTTAATGAAGGTGTTCGCCATCACAAGGCCGATAATGCCCACGGGCAAGTTGATAAGGAAGACGGAACGCCAACCAAACATATCGATAAGAGGCCCGCCTACAAGCGGACCGACGACAACCGATGCGCCGAATACGGCCGACCAGATACCAAGCGCTTGTGCGCGTTCTCGCCCAGATGGGAATGTGACGGCGATAATCGCCATTGCGGTCGGATAATCGGCAGAGCTAGCGATGGCCTGAATGACGCGGAATACGAGAAGCGACGATAAATTCCATGCGAGACCAGCAAGAACGCTACCGAGAATGAAAATGAGGAATCCCATTATGTACACCTTCTTACGCCCTATTGTGTCGCCGAGTTTCCCCCACACTGGCACGAATACCGCATTCGCGAGAATGTATGCAGTCGCTATCCAGCCGGCAGAAGATACGGTGATGCTAAAATCCTGGATGATGTTCGGCACTGCGAGACCAACAACCGTTTGATCGAGTCGACCAAGAAACGTCCCGACCATCACGGTCGCGAGAATAAGCCACTTTAGATTTTTATTTTCTTGCTGTTCCATCCAATAGTGCGCGAACTACTGCTGATATATCTTCATTCGCGCTGACATACCATTTTTCAATTCTGGATACGCTTGAATATCAAAACGAGCTTTTATGTTGAATGATTGTTCGGCTCGCTTGTCAGAAATAGAGAACACGATATCCGACTGGTTTGATGTGGAAACTATCTCATCTACAACACCTTTAAACTTTTTGCTGCCGAATGCGTCGACTGTAAACACGACTGGATCACCGACAGATATTTGAGAAAGTCCTTTGTTCTCGTCTATCTTCCCCACCACGCGCAACTGCGTCGGATCTATAATTTGTGCAACTGCCTGGCCAGAGTTTATCTGTGCACCTATATTGTCCGGAAGGTTTACGACAATCCCTGCCGTTTTGGTTTGAATAACTTCTGTACCAACAAGCGCTACTGGAGCGTTCGCATTTAACATGTCCCCCTCATTCACATACACAGCATTCAATCGCCCTGTAGTCGTTGGCGAGAGAGTAATAAGAGGCGCGCTAACAGAAGAGGTATCGATAGAGACAACCTTGCTAGAGAAAATAAAGTAAGCCGATACTCCAGACGCGATTATTATTACAAGTGCAGAACCACCGAAAATCATAAGACGGCGCTTTAAGTCCTGTAAAAGCTCTGGAACTGTCTCTGTCGTGTTTGTTTGTGTGTTGTCCATAATCGTATTTTATTGAGCTGCATTTGTGCCGAAGGTTAGCACTTTATCCCCTTCATGAAGGCCTTTTGTAATTTCTGTCATTCCATCCGTATTTCCAATCCCCGTCTCGACAGCAACCTTGTTTGTGCCGTTTGCATTCTTCACATATACGAACTTCTGGTTCCCACTCGTTATGATTGCGCTTGATGGAATAACGAGTACGGAATCCTTGGTGGCGGTAATGATGTGAAGATTCGCCGATAGTCCTTGCTTCAAGCGTGGATCGTTATTAGCAAACGTAACTGTGATTCCGTAGAAGGATGCTCCACCATTTACGGTTGCGGCAGGATTAACTGTCGTAACGGTGGCGTCGAAATTTACTCCTGGGTATTCGGCGAATGTCGCTTCAACGGCGTTATTCATTTTTATCTTCGCTATATCGGTTTGAGAGACCTTTGCGTCCGCCTGATATTTACCATCTGCGATTATTGATACAAGTGGAGCGCCAGGAACTGCTGTTTGTCCTAGATTGGCATTCTGAGCAGTGATTGTTCCAGAAGTAGGGGCTGAAATGACTGTCTGCGATGCTATCGCCTGCGCCGCATCAACAGATGCCTGCGCCGCATCAACAGATGCCTTTTGTGCATCAATATCATTCTGTGTAGCTCCTGCCTCAGCTAGAGTGAGAGCGCCTTTCGCGCTCGTTAGGGCAGAGAGAGCTCCAGAGACATTTGCACGAGCTGTTGCAATGCTGGCCTCATACATCGCCGCTACTGTCGGCGACAAACTACCTGATATTTGTGCCTTTGTGAGAGAAGACGCAGCATCATTAAGGAATGTGCTAATCTGAGAAATGTTTTGAGTTGCTTGTGCCGACGCGCTAATTAAATCACTTGAATTAAAAGATCCCGAACTTATTTGTGCGTTCCATGCGGCCAATATTGGTTCGAGTGCGATGCGTTCCTGTACCACCGTATTTGTGAGTGCTGAGTCGGAGATATTGAATGTCAGCGCAGCATTTGAGTTGCGAGGATTGGCGAAAAATTGGTCAGCGCTCGTATGAACCGCACTATCAGAAACTGCATAGGCACTTGTTATTGCGTTGGCAAGAATGCTCTTATTTATCGCTACCTGCTCAGGGCGCGTACCCGCAAGAAGTGCATTTAATCTGGCTTGCTGTGCTTCAAGGTTCGCCTTAGCGAGTGCGACTGCGGCCGATTGGCTCGATCCATCAAGCGCAATGAGTGTCTCCCCTGCCCATACATGATCGCCTACAGAAACATTTATTACCGCAACACGGCCAGATGTCTGGAAGGCGAGATCGGTGCTGTGAGATGCTTTCACAATACCTGAAATATCAACCTCTTCAGTTATTGTGCCGACTTTTACAGGGGTGTAATTACCAGACGGCGAGACCGAGGTGGCATATAAGGCAAAGCCAATTGCGATAATTCCTATAACAACAGCTCCGCCTATAGAAACAGTCGGCTTTGATAAAACTGTGAGAATTGAAACGATTTTGTCGCGCATATAATATTTAATTACTTAGGTAACCTAAGTATATCAGAACGCTAAAAACCGCGCAATGGTTTCTTCCCTATTCGTATCGCAACGCGTCAATCGGGTTCTTCTTCCCTGCTTGGCGCGCAGGATATATACCGAAAGCGATTCCAGCTATTCCGGATACAGAAATCCCTAGCACGACTGCTGAAATAGGGAATGCAAATGTCCAACCGATTGAGAAAAATGTTGAGATTATGAAGTATGTCAACCCGACCATCGCCGCTCCAATAATTATGCCTATAATTCCGCCGAGCAGTGTCAGGAGAACCGACTCGATGAGGAACTGCTGTAGGATGTCGCCGTCAGTAGCGCCGACCGCCTTTCTCAATCCGATCTCGCGCGTTCGTTCGGTAACTGAGACGAGCATTATGTTCATAATCCCGATGCCGCCGACAATAAGAGAAATTGAAGCGATTGCAGCCAAGAAAAGAGTCAGTACTGAAGTGATCGTGCCGAGGATAGAAAGGATGTCTGCTTGTGTTTGTATGCCGAAGTCGTCCTTGTTTGGATCAGTTATGCCGTGGTTCTGCCGTAAGGCAAATGAAATGCGCGATTTAACGAAACTAATATCGTAATTGTCATTCGCCTGCACAATGATGACATTAAAATAGGTAACTCCGAGAAGCTGTTTCTGTGCGACGGTTATCGGCATCACAATTATATTTCCAATATCAACGCCAAATGCGCCAGTACCGCCCTTCTCCAAGACACCGACAACACGGAAAGATACGTTCTTTACTCTTATTGTCTTATTTACAGGGTCAACATTAGAACCGAACAACGTCTTCGCTAAGTCGGGTCCGATTACCACGACGTGATTTCCAGAATCAACGTCTCCTTTTGAAAAGGTCTGCCCGCTTGATACTTTAGCCAAATTACTGATGACGAAAAAGTCCGCCGTGCTGCCGACATAACTCTCGGTCGCATTGTTATTGCCGTATACAACTTCCGCTTGGCCGCGTATTTCAGGCACAGCGAGATCTACCGCTGGCTCTCTCTGAAGAGAATCCACGTCTCTTTGCTTCAAACTTGTAATCACGATTCCCTGTGAAGACGCTGGCGCAGAGAATTTACCATTTGCCGGAGCCCCAGGCATAATGATTATTAGATTGGAGCCGATGCTTTTTACTTGGCCAAGAATTAAGTCCTGCGCCGACTGTCCTATCGACATCAAGATGATGACTGAAGCGATGCCGATAACGATTCCGAGCATAGTAAGCGCCGAACGCATCTTCCGATGTGTTAAGCTGCGCGTCGCTGTTTTAAAAGCATCTCGTATCAACATATTATTTCAGTGAGCCCTTGAACTCGTGCTCAGTAATCGCTTTGTCGCTTTCTATTTTCCCATCTTTCATCACGACAATGCGGTCAGCGAATTCTGCTGTCTGCGTCTCGTGCGTTACTAAGATGATTGTGCGCCCCTTGCTGTGCAGCGAGGCCAATATTTCCATAATCTGAAGTCCTGACTCTGAATCGAGGTTGCCGGTCGGCTCGTCAGCGAAGATGACGTTCGGGTCAGTGACGAGAGCGCGCGCGATAGCAACGCGCTGTTTCTGACCGCCAGACAGCTTCCCCGTTTCGGTATGAAGCTTATCCTCCAGTCCAACCGAGCGGACCGCCTCCTCTATATATGTGCGACGCTTAGCAGACAGAATGTCTGAGTATAGAAGCGGTATCTCGACATTGTCATAGACCGACAACCGAGAAAGCAGGTTGAACGATTGAAAAACGAAACCCATATCCTTATTGCGGACGTGTGCAAGTTCTTGGTCATTCATATCTTCAATGCTCTTCCCTAAGAATTGATATGAACCGCCCGTCGGCCTGTCCAAGAAACTCAATATTTGAAGAAGCGTGGACTTCCCAGATCCAGACGGACCCATAATAGAGATGAATTCGCCTTTTTCGACTGAGAAAGTTACTCCGCGCAGAGCGCGAGTCGGCGTTTCTTCGTCCGTGTACTCTTTCTGCAAATCTTTTACCTCTATCATCATTGCTTCAATCCGATGTTAATTACCTGCTCGCCAAGCGTCACTCCGGAGCGCACCTCAACATTACCGTTTTGGTCCTGAATGCCGAGCGTTACAGGCGTTGTTGTAGCAAGTTTGCCGACAAGTTTTTTAACGAACGTGCCTAAATCATTCTGAAGTATTGCGTATTGCGGAAGTACCAGAACGTTGTCGGCCTTCTTCGACTGAATAATTATGTTTGCAACTAGCCCGCTCTTCAATCGCGGATCCGGTTTATCAAACGATATCTTTACCAAATAGCTTATAACTCCCTGCGTATTTGTCTCTGCAGGCGCTATGTAGAAGACAGATCCATCAAATGTCTCGCCCTGGAAAGCGTCCAGAGTCATTGTCACTTTATTTCCAATTGCCAGCTTCCCAACATCTGTGTCAGACACTCCTGTATCTACTTCAAACCCATTGTTGCCGATTATAGAAATAAGCGACACTCCGGGAGACGCCAGTTGTCCTGTCTTCGCGTCTTGCCGCGTTAGGACTCCGCTTATCGGGGCAACAATCTCTGCATTTTGAAGATTGGCCTGCGCACTAGCAACGCCCGCCTTTGCTTGTTCTACCTGTGCCTGTTGTGCCTCGATGCTTTGAGGGGTTGAGCCGGCCTGTGCGAGGGCGAGTACCCCTTTCGCGCTCGTGAGTGAGGACTGTGCACCGGCGATACTGGTTCGCGCTGAAGAAATGCTGGCTTCGTATGTGCTCGCTACTGTTGTGGAAATGCTCCCTACTATTTGAGCTTTGGTTAGTACCGCCGCAATGTCATTCAAGAACGCGCTGATTTGAGTAAGGTTCTGTGCTGATTGCGCGGCCGCTGATATAAGGTCGCTTGAGGCAAATGATGGAGAAGTTATTTGAGTATTCCAAGAAGTAAGAATTGGTTCAAGGGCAATACGTTCATTTGCTACTGTATTCGCAAGCGTTGCGTCTGGAATGTTGAACGAAAGCGTAGCATTCGTTGTTCGCGGATTGGTAAAGAATTGGTCTACGCTTGTATGTATAGCGCCATCAGAAACGGAATAGGCGCTTGTTATTGCATTGGCTAGCGTGCTTTGGTCTATTGTTATTTGTTCAGGGCGCGTGCCGGCCTTAATCGCATCGAGATTCGCCTGTGCGACGGCTAGATTCGCCTGCGCCTGCTGAAGCGTGGCGTATAGATTCGCCGTGTTTAGTTCTGCAATAACAGCGCCGGCGCCAACATAATCGCCAAGAGAGTAATTAACGCGCGCTATTGTGCCTGAATTCTGGAATGAGAGCGAGACGCTCTTTATTGGGGTGGTGTTCCCTGTGGCAGAAACGGTCTCGGTAACAGAGCCCTGAGTAACTGTTATAAATTTATATGCGGTGCCGCTACTTCTAATAAAAAACCAATACACTGCGACAAGAGCGACTACAATTACCGCTCCGATAATCCAATATTTCTTCATTTAGTTAGTATACCTTACGAAATAATTTTACTGTAATCCTTCGGCACAATTCTTGTTGCGGGGGTCGGAATCGAATCGAACTTTCTACGTCTTAGATGCTCACCTCGCTTCAGTTCGATTCCTGCGCCCCTTATTTTGTTGTTTGTATCGGAAAACCAGAAGGCACTGAACCTGCCGGACGTATCTGGACTGACTGTGCGGTAATACTGCCGTCACTATTTGTCGTACCAGACACAATGACTGTTGTATCAATCGAAATATCACTCGCGACACCGTTCACACTCTTTAGAAAACTCGTGACAGGAGTTATAAGAACAATACGCGAGCTTCCATCGCGTGTGTTAAGGGTGATACTCCCAGAATCCTGTGAAGTGACTGTTCCTGATAACATTCCTCCAGCATTCCCACCGCGCGCACCAGCGAAGTTCGCGCCATTTGCACCAGAAAAATTTCCGCGCGTCATACCCTGTGCAGAAAATGATGGTCGAAGAGCATTCGCTCCTAGATAACCGATACCGATCCCTATGATTAGCGCCACTACAGCTGTACCAGCGATTGTTTTGTTTATTTTATTCATGTTTTATTTTGGTTATATTTCTAATGCGCAACAATCTCGACATTTATTCATATCGAAGAGCGTCAATCGGGTGTAACTTCGCCGCCTGCTGTGCCGGGTACCAGCCGAAGACGATACCGATCACGGCAGAAACGCCAAACGCTAGAAGAACTGAAGACAGCGTGACACTCGTGGTAACAAGACCAGACCAATTTACCACGAAGGCGATAGCCCATCCGAGAGCAATTCCGATAACGCCACCAATAATTGTCAAAGCGACAGATTCAGAAAGAAATTGCATGCTTATATCTTTTCGTTTCGCTCCAATCGCTTTGCGCAGACCTATTTCGCGCATACGCTCGGTAACATTGGTGAGCATCATGTTCATAATTCCAATACCGCCAACGATAAGTGAGATCGCACCGATCGCACCAAGTAGATATGTGAGAGTCGCGGTGATACTCGATGCTGTTGCGGCGATATCTGCTTGATTCATAATTGAGAAGTCGGCTTTTGTTGAGTCAGTTATCTTGTGGCGAGCGAGCAGAAGGTCGCTAACATCGCTTTGAACTTGTGTAGAAGTGTCCGCGCTCGCGGCAGAGATGTTGATCTGTGAGAGATATTTATTTCCAGAAATGTATCGTTGTGCGGTTGTATAAGGAATATAAATAACATCATCGGCATTGCCGAAGCCAGAGCCACCCTTGCTATTGGTAACACCGATAATTGTGTATTGAGTACTGCTAATCCGTATAATTTGACCGATTGCGTCACTAGAGACCGCTCCATCGCCGAATAAGTCGGTTAAAACGGTCGGCCCGATGACTGCGACTTTTGAATAACTCGCGACGTTTGCGTCAGAAATAAAATTGCCATCTTGGACAGTCACGTTGCGCACTGTCGCATAAGACGAATCGGTGCCAGTGATGCTCGTATTGGTGTTCGCATTCTTTGTGGTCACCTGTGCACGACTCGAGACGACCATCGCCATCCCCGCGATATTAGAAACATCTGTAGAGATCGCATTGGCATCTTCGACAGTTAGTGTCTGTGCAGATCCGCGCGCGGATGTTGCCCCGAAGCCTGAGCTTCTTGTCGCGCCCGGAGACACGATAAGAAGATTAGAACCGATTGATGCGATAGACGAAGTGATTGAGCTGGTCGCGCCAGTACCGATCGCCATCAGCGCGATAACCGAGCTGATACCAATGACTATGCCGAGTATCGTGAGACCGCTTCGTGCCTTATTTGCCGATAGCGCGAAGCGAGTTTCTTCGAGGATGTCAATTATTTTCATGGCGTCTTTGTTTATTCTTCTTATCCTCGACAATGTTTCCGTCTCGCATCGTTATTATGCGAGCGGCGTATTCTGCGATATCAGGCTCGTGGGTGATAAGCACTATTGTTCGACCAAGTTCTTCATTTAGTCTCTGAAATGTCCCGAGCACCACAGACGAAGTTTTTGAATCAAGGTTCCCTGTTGGCTCATCTGCAAGAATGAGGGACGGATTATTTACGAGTGCACGCGCGATGGCAACGCGTTGTATCTGACCGCCAGAGAGTTGATTTGATAGGTGGTAGAAATGTCCTTCATCGAGTCCGGCAGAGATTAGTGATTTTTCTGCGATCCCTTTACGCTCTGCCTCAGGGGTTCCGGCGTACACGAGCGGGATCATAACATTGCGCAACACTGTAGTGCGCGGGAGGAGATTAAATGCTTGGAAGACGAATCCGATATTATCTTTGCGAACATCCGCCAGCTCATCGTCCGTCATTGTGGAAACATCTTTGCCATCGAGTGTATATGTTCCAGATGTCGGCGTATCGAGACACCCGAGGATGTGCATCAGAGTCGATTTTCCAGAACCCGACGGACCCATGATGGCTACGAATTCGCCATCGTTAATAGAGAATGAGACACCACCTAATGCTTCAAATTCGGCATCTCCTGTGCCGTAGACTTTGTGTATATTTTTTACCTCAATCATTTTATAACCCTGGACCTCCAGGACCACCAGTAATACCGCGAAGACTGCTGGCGGAACTCTTTGACGAGTTTGATGAAGACAAAGATGCCGAAGATGAGACCGTTGATGTTTTAGTGACCACCTGTTCACCTCCCACTAGTCCGCTTTTGATAACGGTCTCTGTATCGCCAGCGAGTCCCGTGGTAACTGCAACTTTAGTTGGTGTTTGTTTAGAGACAGTACCGCTCGTTGAAGAGCTATCTGTTTCAATCGGCGGATCAAAGACAAGAACGTAGCTTGTTGAACCGGATGTTTTTATGGCGCTTGTAGAAACCGCAATCCCTGTCGCCGTGCCAGTAATAATGTCCGCAGTAACAGACATTCCAGGTTTAACTTCTTCATTTTTAGTATCGAGCGAAACATTTACCGTGTATGACACAACTCCAGACGAAACACTTCCAGCCGCGGAAACCGAATCAACAGTTCCGGCGATAGTGACGTTTGGCAATGCGTCGAACGTGAGTGTGGCCTTCTGTCCAACCTTGATATTAATCGCGTCTGCCTCTGACACTGAGAGGGTTGCGACTTCGTTGTCGCTCACTATTGTCGCAATCGTTGTACCATTGCTGACGGTCTGATATTGGTCAACTGCGATTGATGCGACCGTGCCAGAGAACGGTGCGCGTACAGAACAATCGTCAAGCGCTTTTTGTGCCGTCGCGAGTGCCTCCTGAGCCTTCTTAAGGGTAAGATTGGCCGACTTCATAGTTAAAGTGTCCGGGCCCTCCTTCGCTGTTGTGAGAGCGTCTTGTGCCTCCGCGAGTGTCTGCTCGGCGGATACTATGTTTGTCTTTGTGGAAAGCGCGTTTGAGAGATCGCTATTTACGGCCGTAGTGTATCCGTTCACTGATGAAATAAGACTCGAGGGATTAGATGATGAACCAAGATTATTGTAGAGCGAGTAGTCGGTATTAACGCGATCGAAGAAGTCGTGGGAATTTTTTACCGCGTCTGCGACTGTTTTGGTTGCTTCATACGTAGTTTGCGCGAGAACAATGAGATCGTCATTTGATACTGAGCGACTCGTTAATTTATATTTAACGAGCGCGCTATTGTAAGCGGTTACAGCCGCGTCATAGGATGTAGCCGCTGAATTTTTAAATATAGAGATTGAACTATCGTGGTTGTACACAATATCACTATACGCACTGATATTGTCCTGATTTGGTCTGACAACACTTGAGTCGTAAAGAACACTATCAAGACCGTTTATGATACTAGAGAGGTCAGTATAAATACTTGCAATTTGGCTAAATGCACTGTCATGTGCCTTATCGAGAGCGGTTTGTGCATTTGTTACGGCATTATTAGCTTTTAGGAGATCGAGCGATGTAGAGGGCTCAATGCTGTTCTCGTACGTAAGCTGTGCTGTCTCGTATGACAATTCTGCGTCGTTGTATGCCTGAAGTGCATCAGTTGGATCAACCTTGGCGATGACTGAGCCAGCGTAGACATGAGTGCCAGGCTTTATATAAATCGCTAGGATTGCGCCAGACGCCTCTGAAGAAATGTTAATATCGCTTGTCGCCGATATAGTTCCACTCTCGGAGAGTGTAGAGATAACGGTGCTGGTAGCTACTGTGGCAGTGACATAGCGAACCTCATTTCCTGATGTGGCAAAAACGCTGTAGGCCCACCACCCACCACCAAGAACGACAAGAGCTAAGAGAACGCTTATAAATTTGTGCGCAACGACATATTTTTTAGCAGCAAAAAGCCAGTGTAGGATATTCATGGTCTTGGCATTTGAGCGGGAAGGATGCGAATAAGTTTTGCGTCAATGCGACCTTCATTGTTTGCATCTCCAAGCACGATGATCTGGTTCCCTATCGAAAGCGCCGAGGTATTCGTCGAGTCATCTATGTTCCGAATTATTGTAGAAGTGCTAATAAAAATCGTCTGACTTGTTCCTTCGCGTGTTTCCATCGTGAACGTCGGCAACGTTATTTCCGTTATAGCCCCAACGGCACCGTGACTGCTGGAGATGAATCCACGAGGCATCTCGAAATCACCTGGCATAAATGGTGGACGGAAGCCACGACCCATATCAGGACGGCCGGATGGACTACCAAATGAGTTGCGATGAGATCCAAATACGACTCCCGCGTGGAAAATTAGAAGAGCGAGAATGAGAGCTCCGATGACACTAGCAGTAAGACGCACCTTTTTAGAAGAGATAATATTTTTAAATTCTTTCATGGTAAATAGTTACGCTGGTAGAGCTAGGCGAGTAAAAGCAATTCGTACATCACGATTGGTATGTCGTAGAGACCATACGAGTGCAGTGCCAATAATTGCAAGAAGTAGCAGTGAGAGCGAAGGCAATGAGTCAGCTAAGGAATATAGAAGTTCCTGCCAGTATCCATGTGAAAGGCTGTCAAAGAAGAGCGAAGCATATTCGTAGAAACCGGAAGCATAAAACTCGCTTAATGCATATTGCACGGCAGGAATAAGCATGAGTATGGAAACAAATGTAAGCGTACCGAACGCCGCTAGCCGAAAACGAGCAGCACGTTGACGTTCATATGCTACACGTTCAAGAATCGCCGAAAAAAGCCCATGTGGCGGGTCGATTTCCCGAAAAAGCTGAGTGCTACGCTTGCTATCCATATCTATATATACGGACTACTTTCCATTTCGGTGCATAAGCAATTTCCGCAATTCTGCTACAGCCCGACGGTGACGGCTTTTGAGAGTATTTACTGAGATTCCAGAAATCGTAGCCGCCTCTTCAAAAGTGAGGCCGCTTCCGTAGTAAAGCAGAAGCACTTCGCGGTACGCAGGAGAGAGTTTAAGCATCGCCCACTCCAGGTCTTCCACATCACCTTTGTGCGCTAATAATTCATCGGGAAGTAGCTGTTCGTCCGGCAAGTTCTCGGCAAACCAGTTTGTTTCGTCTTCTCCTTCAAGTTTGCTAAAAGGTACGTGCTGTTTTTTGCGTAGATAATCGATGGAAGTATTCCGCGCAATATGCATGAGCCACGTTTTGAATTGAGAACTTTGTCGGGAATAGTTCTTGAGATTTTTCCACGCCTTTATAAAGGTCTCCTGCACGATATCTTCGGCATCTTTTTCACTTCCGACAAATCTATAGACGAACGAATATACCGACTTAAGATGCCGCTGCACCAACAATGCAAAGGATCTATCTTCGCCTTCTAAATACGCGCCTATAAGATCTTCATCGTTCTCCATATTCTCCACTCAAGCATTGTAGTCGTTTTGGGAGAGTAATGGAAACGTTTTTGGTGGTGTATATGCTGAAAACGCAAAAACCACTTTCGTGGTTTTATACGCTCTAACAAACTCTATCGGTCTTGAACTGACCTTTCGTCCCTTTTGAGGGGAACCGGACACCTTTCAGGGTGTCCAACCGTGTTGCGGGGGTCGGAATCGAACCGACGTCTGGAGGTTATGAGCCTCCCGAGGTACCTCTCCTCTACCCCGCGATATAAATCAATACTATCACTATATAAATACTATATACCTACTTTGATACGCTCTGCAACCTAAATCGCCTTCAGCTCGCGGAAAACATTTTCATATTGCGCGATTACGCGGCGAGCAAAATCTTCAGATAGATTAAACGCAGAGCCCTCGTGCGCTATCTGATTGCGCACTTTGTGCGCTGTCCATGCGTTCTCTAGCGATTTAAGTTCTGCTGGTTCAATACTCTTTAACTTCTCGCCAACGCCGTCTCCAATATACCCTCTCTGTGTTAATGCATCATCGAGCATAATGTCTGCTTCAATAATCGCTTCCCGCCACTGGCTCGCCGAATCGGTATTTATTAGCGATTCAATGTGTTCCCAACGAGGATTCGCTCCTCCAATATCTCCATCTTGCGGAATGACGGTTGAATATCGTTCTCTTTCTCGTTCTCTAAGTTGGAATAAACGCACAGTAAAATACACAATTGCGATAAATCCGACTATCGAGAGAGCGTAACCGATAATAACCACTTTTGACCACAAGTGCGACATCCAAGCTATAAATTCATTCGCGCTGACCGAGCCATAACAGGATCCGCGAATGCAGTTATAGATGAGGCGGAAGAAGTATTCTACGTTGAGTTGCTCTGCGGGCATTGTTTATAGTATACGCGGTGCCGGATGTCTTATTGTGTCTTCTCCACTATAGCGCTGATAGAAAATAGAGTTTCTTCTGATTGGTGCGGTGCAGTGAGATGAATGCCGACTGGTAGTTTTTTGCCGTCTCGCTCCAAGAAGCCCATTGGTACAGAAATCGCGGGCATGCCGGTAAGATTCGC
>Ga0114951_10003211_pt1 | contig 17181 bp, 12 predicted proteins | sample AM7aDNAmetaG_FD_88677 | JGI IMG/M metagenome (GOLD analysis project Ga0114951, IMG submission 88677) | Freshwater microbial communities from Finland to study Microbial Dark Matter (Phase II) - AM7a DNA metaG | ecosystem: Environmental > Aquatic > Freshwater > Lake | place: Finland: Lake Alinen...
CATGCCCGCCCCCGAGGCCCGCGCCCCGATGGCGGCCAACGGCATCGATTTCGTCGATAAAAATAATGCAGGGGGCGTTCTTCTTGCCCTGCGTAAACAAATCGCGCACGCGTGCGGCCCCGACGCCCACAAACATCTCAACAAAGTCCGAGCCGCTGATGCTGAAAAACGGCACGCCCGCCTCTCCGGCTATGGCCCGGGCAAGAAGAGTTTTACCGGTGCCCGGCGAGCCGATAAGAATCACGCCCTTGGGGATTTTGCCGCCGAGCTTGGTAAATTTCTTCGGATCTTTTAGAAATGCTATAATCTCCTCGACCTCGTTTTTGGCCTCTTCAATGCCTGAAACGTCCTCGAAGGTTATCTTCTGCTGATTTTCAGCAAGCAGCTTTGCGCGGCTTTTGCCGAAGGACATGGCTTTGCCGCCGCCAGACTGGACCTGCCGCATGAAGAACACCCACACGCCGATGAGCAGCAGCATGGGGAACCACGAAATCAGAAGCTGCATCCACCAGGACGACTGCTCGTCCGGGCGCACATCAACGGTTACGCCCTTTTCGACCATCTCACGCACAAGGTCGGAGTCGGTGATGGCATAGGTCTTAAACTCTTTGCCGTCAGTCTTGCGGCCGTAGATATTGTTGCCCTGGATGCTTGTTTCCTGAATCTCGCCCTTTTCAAGCGCAATCTTGAAGTCGCTGAAAAGCACCTTCTGGCGAACGCCCTTCGGCTGGCTGAAAAGATTAAACAGCAGCAGGACGATCATGACGATTGAAAGCCAGATGGCTATATTTTTATACATTGGATTCATGTGGTTCCCCGTGATAAACAGCAATAAAATCAGTTGGTTTCAGTTTTCTGTTTTAATTCTATTTATATAACACATGCGCACAGCCGCTACAATATCAAATATATGACGCGGCTTTCATCGTTACCCTGAGCGCCGACGGCTGGCCCCGCAGCACCTTGAAACGTTCATCAGAGCGCAGCCCGCAGACCCAGGCAATACGGCCCCCGAACAGCAGCACCGGCACGCGGCGGCGCTCGGGCGGGGGAATCTTAAGATCGCTGAATAAATCCTTGAGCTTCCTGCTGCCCGGGCCGCCCAAAGGATAGAACACATCGCCCGGCTGCCACGACCGCACCGTCAGCGGACCAAGTGCCCGGTCTGAGGCAATATAGGCAACCAGCTTATCGGCATTGTTAAACACGGCCGTGCTGTCGGCAATCGGCACGGTCTCAAAACGCAGGCTCAGGCCGAGCTCAACGATATCAAGCGATTGCGGCGTCTCGCCGGCCTCATAATAAAATGGCGCGGGAGCATCTGCGCTGCGGGCAAAAATGAGCCTGCCGTACTGCCTGCGCACGCACCACGGGCCCGGGAGCTGCACAACGCGCGCAGGGCCGGGCTTTTCGATAAGCCGCAGTATGGCTTCAATATGCTTTTCCGTCAGCTCACGCGTATCGCCTTTAAGCCCGGCAATGATGCGCCGCACGAGCCTGCCATAGAGATCAGCGCCTGCCTCCTGCAGCGCCGTGACGGCAATGGCATGCTCATTGTTTTTTATTTCAACACGGCTTGCCGCCAGGTCCTCCACCAGCGCATCTAAAGCCTGCTCATCACGCCGCAGAAGGGCCGCTGTCCGGCCAAGAGTGGCTACAATGCCGGGATTGTACGAGTCGCGCAGCAGCGGCATGAGCTGATGGCGGATTTTATTTCTCTGGTAGTGCTGCTCGCCTGCAGATGTGTCGGGCACAAAGCTGATATCGCGCTCATGCAGCCAGGCTTCAATAGCGCGCCGCTCTATTTCGATGAGGGGCCTGATAATATATCCGTCGCGGCAGGCAGGAATGCCGGCAAGGCCTTTAAGCGATGCGCCCCGCACAAGGCGCATGAGCACGGTTTCGGCCTGATCATCGGCCTGATGGGCAAGGGCCAGCTTTGCCGCACCCGTTGCAGCCATGGCATCACTGAAAAAGCCGTAGCGCACATCGCGTGCCGCCTCCTGCAGCGAAAGTCCGCTTGCGATTTTATGCTCCGGCACATCGCGGGTTTCAGCCACGCAGCCGATGCCGAGCCGCGCGCATAAGTCCTGCACAAAAGCAGCTTCGCGCCGTGCCGCCTCTCCCCGGATGCCATGATCCATATGGGCAACGCTGAGCTGTATGCCCAGATGCTCCCTCAGCCCGTGCAGGATATGCAGCATGGCAACGGAATCCGCTCCGCCCGACACGGCCGCAAGCACATGATCGCCCGGGCTGATCATCCCGTATTTTTTGATGGTGCGCAGAACGCGCTGCTCAAGGGGTGATAGTACTCTTTTAAACTTCGGCATACGCTGTTATATTTTTCTTCAATCCTGAATTTTGAATCTGCTTATCCCGGTTACATGATTTCTTCATCCTCCGGCCTCCATGCCGGGTCGACGATGCATAAAAAGCTCAAATCCACAGATCCGCAGTTATGAATGCACTGCACGGCATGAGGAGCAATATAGATTGCCTGGCCCGGCCCCACAGGGGCGGTTTCATCATCAATATGCATGATGCCCTCACCTGCCAGTATGTAATACACTTCGGAGGTGCGCAGCCGGTGCCGAAAACTTGTCTGGCCGGGCTCAACCACGGCATGGGCCAGACTATAGTTGATTTTAAGGTCTGCCTTGTCCGGATGCAGCAGCTCCCGCAGGTGCGTAGCATCGCCGGCCAGAAAAGGCTCACACTCGTTTAACCCCTTGATAAACATATCTTTTCTCCTGCACAGCAGCCGTTCAGATTATGGATTCATCTTATAGCGAATAAGCCCCGCAGGCAAACAAAATAAGGCTTTTCTGAATTGTTTATATATATATTATTCATACATATTGACAAAATGCCGAAAATACAATAAGTTACGACTTGGCTGCACTAAGGGTTATGAAACATTCATAAATTTTAACTAATTTAATTCTTATCAAGGAGTCGTTTGTGGAACGCAAACACGGTGGGAACATATATCTGGTTGCCCGCGGGCTGGGCGTCAAACCCGAAACCATCATTGACTTTAGCGCAAGCATAAACCCGCTCGGGTATGCCCCGCGGGTAAAGAAAGCCCTTGCAAATCCCGACACCGCCGTGCTGAACTATCCCGACCCCAACGCCGAGGGCTTCATCAATGCTCTTGCCGCATATCACAAGCTTCCGGCCAGCCATTTCGTCGCGGGCAACGGCTCAAGCGAGTTCATACACCTGCTGCCCTATACGCTTAAACCCAAAAGCGTGCTGATCGTAGCGCCGGCCTTCACCGAGTATGAGCACACCTACCAGCGCGCCAAGGGCGTGGTGTTCTTCTTTACCACAACAGAAAAAGACGGCTTTGCGATTCAGGAAAAACCGCTTTTTGATGAGCTCAAGCGCGGCTACAGCGCCGTGTACCTGTGCAATCCCGGCTGCCCGACAGGCGTGCTGCATCCGCCCAAACTGCTTCGGGATATGATTGCAATTGCCGCAAAAAAAAGCACTGCCGTGATACTTGATGAAACATTTATTGATTTTGCCGAAGAAAATTCACTGAAGGAAGAAACAGCGCGCTTTGAAAACCTTCTGATCCTCAGGTCTATGACCAAATTTTTTGCCCTGCCGGGCCTTCGGGCAGGCTATGCGATCAGCCATCCTAAAAACGTTGAAAGATGGCGCGAGCAGCTGCCGCCCTGGAACATGAACGCCCTTGCCCAGCGCGCGGCAACCGAAAGCCTGCTGGATGCGACGCATATCCAGAAAAGCCTCCAGTTCATGAAAGAAAACCGCGACGCCCTTGCCGCCGACCTGCGGGCGCTGCCGCACCTGAGCGTCTTCAAAAGCAGCGCGAACTTCCTGCTGGTGAAAATTGCCGATGCAGCCCGCCTCAATGCTCCGCAGCTGGCGGAAAAGCTGCTCGCAAAAGGCATGCTCATCCGCTCCTGCGAAGACTTTCAGGGGCTTACCGAAAATTATTTCCGCGTGGCTGTAAAGAAAAAAATAGAAAACAAAAAGCTCTGCTCGGAGCTGAAAAAGCTGCTGGCCAAATAAGCCTGCTCTCATGTAATTCACGTAAAAAAATTCACGGGCGGACAGACGCCTGATGAAGATTATTTCGCGACCGACACCTTTGCCTGCTATGCCGGCGATTGAGCTTTGTTCAGCGCACCCGCACTTTCCTAAATAATGGGCGCCCCTGCTTCCTGCTGATTCACCACAAGGAGGAATGAGCATAAAAGTCATCTTCCACAAAGATTTCTACCGCGCATACACCTCAGACCCGGCGGCCGAGACCGGCCGCATGGAGGCTATTGTTGCCGCCATACAAAGCAGGGCTGACTTCATCAACGCCGAGCCCGCAACCCTTGATCAGCTGCGTGCGGCCCACAGCATCGACCATATCGAGTCGGTAAAGATCGAGCGCGTGTACGACATCGCAGCCCTTGCCGCAGGCGGTGCCATACAGGCCGCTCGCATCGGCCTGACCGAACCCGCCTTCGCCCTCATCAGGCCGCCGGGCCATCATGCCTCGCACAGCTCCTGCTGGGGCTTCTGCTATTTCAACAATATGTCCGTGGCGCTCATGGCGCTCAAAAACGAGGGGCTCATCAGCACCGCCTTTGTCCTTGATTTCGATCTGCATTTCGGCGACGGCAATGCAAACATTCTGGGCCATGAGCCGTGGGTGGAGATTCTCAACCCCGCGGCCCGCACCCGCGACGGCTATATCAAAGAAATAGAGGAGCGCCTCCGCGGCCTGAAGGTCGATATGATCGGCATCTCGGCAGGCTTTGACCATCACGAGGAGGACTGGGGCGGACTTCTTAAAACGCAGGATTATAAAACCATGGGCCGCATGGTGCGCGACGCGGCACTGGCCTGCAGCGGCGGCTGCTTTGCCATTCTCGAAGGCGGCTACAACCACAACGTGCTTGGTAAAAATGTGCTGGCCCTTCTGAGGGGCCTTGAGCCGGGGCTATAGGCTATTTTGTGGCTGTAGGATGGTCCTGCAGGGATACCTTGCTCTTTTTAAAACCCGGGGACTTTCGTATGCCGTCCCGGTGAAAGGCCGCGGTCTTCTGGCAGACATGCAGAATATCGGAATCCGGTTATCTCCAAAGCTGAAGCTGTCTGCGGCAGCAATTCCCTTGCGCTGTCTGGATTTCCGCATGCGCGGGAATAATAAATTTTTTCAGTGTATTTTCCCCTAGGGGGTTGATTGTCCCTTGGGAAGGACCATCCGTAGCGTTGAGGCAATATCCCTCCTATTATAGGGCTTCATGACAAATGCGCATATGCCGGCCGCACGGGCCTGCTCCTCGGAAACCTGGCTGCTGAACCCGGTGCATAAAATAATGGGGATATCGGGCCGTATGCGAAGCATTTCTTCAGCCAGTTCATAGCCTGTCATATACGGCATAGTAAAATCCGTAATCACGGCATCGAAGCTCTTCGGATCGAACGTGAAAATTTTCAGCGCCTCCAGGCTGCTGTAGCTGCTGACAACGCTGTACCCGAGAGATTGCAGTATGGCTGTTCCCATATCAACAAGCATTTCCTCGTCGTCAACTAAAAGAACCTTTTCGCAGCCCCGCAAAATTTCCGGCGGCGTCTCAGTTGTTTCAGCTGCTTTTTCGAAAATCTGGGGCAGGAGCACGTAAAACGTTGCTCCCTTGCCCGGCTTGCTGTATGCGGTTATTGAGCCGCCATGATCGTGTACGATACCGTGCGCGACGGCAAGACCCATGCCCGTACCTTTGCCGACCGCCTTTGTTGTAAAAAACGGGTCGAAAATGCGCTGCATATGCCGGGGCTCTATGCCGGGCCCCGTATCTCTAACCGCGATGCCCACATAGCGGCCGGGGTTCATATCAGGATAGCGTCCCGCATTACGGGCATTGATCACCATTGATGCAACTTCTATCTCAAGGGTGCCTCCCGTGCTTTCCATGGCCTGTGCCGCATTGGTGCAAAGATTGATCATCACCTGATGGATGCGTGTGGCATCTGCGCGAACCATATGCGCATCGACAGGCACACTATGCTGAATGTTAATGGTTGTGGGAACCATGGCGCGCAGCAGGTTAACCGCTTCATTGACAAGCATGCATATATCGACCGGCCTGCGCTCCTGCTCCTGCCTTCGGCTGAAGGCCAGTATTTGTCGAACAAGCTCCCGGGCGCGGTCACTGGACTGAAGTATTTGGTCAATATTGACGGCAACAGGACTCTCCGGCTGCACATTCAAGCGCGCAAGTTCAGCATTGCCCATAATGGCGGCAAGAATATTATTGAAGTCATGGGCAATACCGCCGGCAAGCGTGCCTATTGCCTCCATTTTCTGCGACTGGCGAAGTTGCTCTTCCATCTGCCTGCGCTGGGTAATATCCTGTATCGAGGCAATACCGAAACGGACGCTTCGGTCCTGTTCCCGAAAACAGGATACCGCAAGATGAACCCATACGATATCGGCGTTTTTGCGCACAAAGCGCTTGTCCATCTCGTATGTTTCAATCTCTCCGGCAAGCATTTTATCAAACTCAGCCGCTTCGCCGGCTACATCATCAGGATAGGTCATTTCCGGCCAGGTCATCCGGTAGAACTCCTCTTCCGTGTACCCGAGCATGCTGCAGAGCTTCCGGTTCACGCGCAGCCAGCCTTTATCGGCAGCGGTTATGGCAATACCAGTATTGCTCAGTTCAAACTGACAGCGGAAGAATGCTTCGCGTTCACCCAGCTTCTCTTCCAGCTCACTGCGTTTGGTGATATCTTCCGTAACTTCAATAAAGCCTGTGACGGCGCCGTTTTCAAAAACAGGAAATGCCATAACATTGGCATCAAACCGGCTCCCGTCCTGCCGAACAGAGCGCCTCTCGACCTGCGCCATGGCGCCGGTTTGCATCGCTGCGGCGCCCGGACAGCCGGGGCACACAAAGCCGTATTTTTCAAATTCGCTGTAGCAGAAGTGGCCGACATAATACTCTGCAGGCTTGCCATACATTTCTGCGCACTTGCTGTTGACCATGATTATTCTGTGATCGGTATCCATCAGGGCTATGCCGAGATCAATATGCTCAACAAGCAAGCGGTAACGCTCCTCGCTTTCCAGAAGGCTCTTTTCCGCAGCCTTGCGCTGAATGCCAAGAGCAATCTCGTCTGACACGCTGGCAAGGGCCTGTATCGTAAAGTCGCTCAGCCTCTGGCGTGAAAACAGCGCCACGACCCCCATGGTCTGACCACCAACAATTAAGGGGTAGCCGGCAAATGCGGTTATGCCCTCTCTTTGCAACCATTGCTGATCGTGGATCCGGGAGTCGCCGAGCACATTATTTGACAGATCCGACCGGCCATTGAGCGCTATGAGCCCGATTTTATATTCACCGACGGGAATGCGGCTATGCATGCCATCAAGGTGCGCGTAGAGGCCGGCGCTTGCCTGCAACTTGAGCATCGCCTCGGCATGATCAAGTGTCCAGATACGCACAAAGGCCGCATCAAGGTTGCGCTGCATGGCTTCGGCGCATTGCTGCAGGATAGACTGCAGCCCCGCATTTCCTGTAAGCACGCGGCCCACATCACCCCCCAGTGTCGCCAGGGTGTTTTGTTCCATCAATACTTCCTGCGCCTGTTTGCGCTCGGCAATTTCCCGGGAAAGGTCCTGCTGCTGCCTGAAAAAATCTACAATCAAGCGGGCAAAGTCGCCATATTCCGTTTTCTGTTTTTGCAGCCGCGCAAGAGGCGCTGCATCAGCTGCGGCAAGGCTTCTGGAAAGCCTTCGCAGCGGCAGCTGCACCCAGCACAGAAAAGCTGTTATAAGGGCTGCCAGGACAATAGCCAGAAAGCTCAGCAGCTGCATGAATTGCCTGTAGGCGGAGATGGACAATGACTTGAGAAGAGAGAATTCACTTTGGACGGCAAGCTCCATGATTGGACGCTCGTCCCAGGAGCTGAGAACGCGGGAAAAGAATATGCTGCCGTTTGACAAATCATAGGATGGCTGAGGAATCGGCGCACCGCTTTTTATCGGACGAAGAGCGATCTGGCTGTCCGTAAGGGTTGAAAGCTCCTCAAGGTAGCTGCTGTTCCAGAGGCGGCCGACAAACATGAAACCGCGGGGTTTGCTTCTGCGCTCCCAGTCGGAGGAGGGCTGAATGGGCGCGCAGCGCACTTCAAGCACGGTGTCTGCAAGCTGCACAAAAAAATGACGAAAATAGCGCTGCCCAAGCAGCGCTGGCAGCATATCCCCGGGGATGGGCAGTTCGCGCAGGGCATCCCCCTCAAGCCGCGATGCAGTATACACGCAGGAGAAGCTGCTGTCATAAATCCATGCAGCACTCAGGCCATAGCTGGGCAGAAGACTTGCAAGGTACTGGTCTGCCCACGCAGCATCTGGTTTCTGCATGAAAGCAAAAAGGTCATCACGGCAGGAATAATCATAGACAAATGTTTCAAAAGGAGCGCCCTCAAGCTTTATAACACGGTCAAAACCCGTGTTTTTACTGTTAATAGTATTGGTTAAAACAAGTTCCGCCTGCTGCTGAGCAACGCGCTGGACATACATTATCCAGGCCAGAAAAAGCACGGCAATGATGCAAAGCAGAGCAATCAGCCGGTTTGTTATTTTCATGCCTCAGTATCCATACTTCTGGAGATAGTCAATTTTAAACATGCTCTGCGGCAGATCAATGCCAAATTCGTATTTTCCGGTTGCCAGCGTTGAATGCGTGCGCTGCACATCGATCATCTGGTTGGCGGAAAAATAATTCACATCAGTTTCCCCAGAACCTTTTGTCACAAACCCAAACTGGTCAAGAACCTTCCAGAGTTTGCCATCCCGGTCAAACCGGTCGGAATAGAGAACCTGCCAGGTTTCAGGATCAAGATACCAGATCATTTTGCTGTAAAGAAAATTGGGGTCCTGGTTCACCGCCGCAATAACATGGGCCCTGATGCGTTCGCGCTGCGCCCCTGACCACAGGCACTCCCCCCGCGTATGTTCAAGCCTGGCAGCATCATTGTGACGGGCAAGGAGCAGTTCTTGTGTGCCCATATAGCTGTAGGTGTTCAGTGACACAGGGCCGTCCCATCCCATATTATCAAAGCCGCAAAAATCAGCCCCGCCCTGGGCATCCTGCCGCTCGCTTGTAGAGCGCCGCCGCACGCGCCGGATGGTCGGATTCCATATCCAGGAATCATAGGCTTTCAGCCGGTCTTTATAATGCAATTCCAAAATCCGCAGGTTTCTCGTTTCGGGAGGCTGTATCTGCAGCATTGAAATTGCCCGCCATATCTGAGCTGAATTGTCCTGCAACTCGGGCACAGGAGGCTTGTCTGTTCTGCCTGAAAAAAACAGCAGGTTATTGTGGATTTCAAGACTCATGTCATATTTAAGTTTTCCATCGACAATATAGCCATGCTCCAAAGTCTTTTGTGAATCGCCCTGAGAACGTGTGCGGAAGTTATGGGCCATCTCGGTGGCATTTGTGGTGTCGGGAAACGGAACGCCGGAGACATAATTGAGAATCTCGCCGCTTTGATCAAGCTTTGAAAAACCGCGGTATTTTTGGGTGCATGCAATGTTGCCCGTCGTTGGCAGAATCTGGCGATAGGGCACTATGATAAACCAGCTTTTGCCCCAATTCTTTTCATCCTTCATGAGAGCATAAAAACTTTCCGGCAGAAACTGTTTGATTTCATCCACATTGCCGTTGGTAATTTTCTCCCCGGACCACGTCTTCTCCCACGCGCGCACTGCGGCAAGTTCATCCCCGGCATAACAGGCGGCTGGATACTTGAGCTCAGCGGCATAACAGGAAACATGCGCCATGAGTGCCCAGGCGGTAAAGCAAAAAACAGTTTTTAAAAAAAAATGCTTATGCATTGATTTCATACCAGTATGGGTTTTTTGTAATCACGATTTGGCTATATATCCTTATATAAAATATGCCGGCCATGCTATAAAATACAGTTAATACACTATTTTTTTTATTTTGCTACTTTTTTTACCAAGCTGCCATGGTCATCAGGAACACTGAAAGCATGCGCGACTCAGCCTTTCACGGCTCCTTGCAGGCCTGACTGACAAAATCGCACATATCCTGACAATAAAAAGCGGCGGAATAAATTCCGCCGCTTGAGCTAGCCACCATATGCTGGTTTTTTAAAAATAATAGCCGCAATTACTGCCGGCCCTCTCAATATCATGGATATCAACAGGAAAATTCCTGCACTGCGCAGGCCGCCCTCTGGTATAGATTAAACATTTCCCCGCCTTTGTCAGAAAAGGGCAGCGATACACCAGGCGGCAGCATTTTCCGCACTGAGCGCAGGAGCCTTTGCGAACACGCAGCTGATTGCGCACATACCTCCGTCTGAATGTATTGACAAAAAATCTGCGAACAAATCCATGCCATTTAAAGCGCTTATTGCACGTCATATACTTCCTAAACTGAGCCTCTTACTGAAACCAACCATATATAATATTAACTCCTGGCAGATCCAGCCGCAAGCAGCTATCGACAAACAGCTGCTATGCCACCCGGCCGCATATAATTCCGGAATCATTGGGGCCTTTGAAATCAAGGCGCTTAATGTTTATGACACCCGCATGTGCAAGCATATCCCGCAGCTGCCCTTCAGAATACGACTGCCCGCCTTTGGTTGCCACGAGCATATTGAGAGAGAAAATGGCCGGAAAGGCCGGGCCTGCCATGTCGTCATTTAAAATAAAATCATGTATGTATATGGCTCCGCCGGGATTCAGGGCTGCTGCTGCTTTGCTGATGAGCTTCCGGCAATCATCAGGCCCCTCGGCATGAAGAATCTGCGAAAGCCAGACGGCATCATAGGCGCCCGGTATGCTGTCGGTCATATAATTGCCCGGCGCAAACTCAATACGGTCGGACATACCGGCAAGGGCGATGATACGCTGGGCATACTCGCGAGAGCCGGGCAAATCAAATACCACGGCATGTAAATACGGATTGGCGCGGCAAAAGTTCACGGCATACGTGCCCGGGCCGCCGCCGAGGTCAAGAAGGCTTCCTGCGCTGCCAAGATCAAGAATCGCAGCGATTTTCGGCGCCAGGGCAGATGCAAGATTATGCATGCCCATAAGGAAACTCTCGCGCTCATCTTCCGTTTTTTCATAGACTGACGAAATCTGCTCGCCGATCCGTATGGCCTGTGGCAAATGCCACCAGGACTCAACGGTATGATAGAAATGAATTATAATATATCCGATGTATTCAGGTGAGCTCTTCACCAGGTACTGCCGGGCTGGTTCGGTGTTCTTAAACAGCGTGCCCTCTTTTTTCAGAAGTCCCATGGCAGCAAGAGCATTGCAGAGCATGGTAACTGCACGGGCATCAGCCCCGAGTTTTTCAGCAAGCGCTAAAGGCTCTGCCGCACCGGCTGCAATACAGGAAAAAACATCAAGCTTTACCCCGGTCTGAAGCGTAATGGCTTCCCAGCAGGATGAGGCTGTGCTTAAAAGATTTTTTGGCGTCCATTGCTGTTGCTGAGACATACAAAAGCCCTCCTGTATAAAGCATGCTAGCGTGCCGGCTTGCCGGCTAATTATTAAGCGAATGCAGCGGCGCCGGTATGCGGCCCCCCCTGGCCACAAAAGGCGCCGAGGTGCCGACGGTCGGAATGTCCATGATGGCTGCCTCGCCGAAGAGGCCTCCGAACACGGCAATCTCTCCGGCCTTTTTGCCCGGAACGGGAATAAGCCGCACTCCCGTGGTCTTATTGTTGACCATGCCGATGGCGGCCTCATCGGCAATAATGGCGGAAATCGTATCGGCATCGGTATCGCCGGGTATGGCTATCATGTCAAGCCCCACGGAGCAGACGCTGGTCATGGCCTCGAGCTTTTCAAGGCGCAGGGTACCCTGCTGCACGGCATGGGCCAGCGCACGGTCTTCCGACACGGGAATAAATGCGCCGCTCATACCCCCGACAGAAGACGAAGCAAAAAGCCCGCCTTTTTTCACCGCATCATTTAAAAGCGCAAGGGCGGCTGTGGAGCCCGGCGCACCCAGAACCGTTATGCCCATGGCCTGCAGTATTTCACCGACGCTGTCGCCCATTTTGGGCGTCGGGGCAAGAGAGAGATCGACTATGCCGAAAGGAACGCCCAAGGCCGATGCAACCTCGCGGCCGATAAGCTCTCCCACGCGGGTGACGCGAAACGATGTGGTCTTAATCTCTTCGGCAACCTGCCCCAGATCGGGAGATTTGCCCATGGCAATAAAGCGCTCAAGGGCACGCTTCACCACGCCCGGGCCGCTGACCCCGATATTTACGACGCACTCCGGCTCGCCATAGCCATGATAGGCCCCGGCCATAAAGGGATTATCTTCGGGGATATTGGCAAACACCACAAGCTTTGCGCAGCCAAATCCGTCGCGATCCGCCGTGCTCAGCGCTATATCGCGGATGATCTGCCCCATCATTTTAACGGCGTCCATATTGATGCCCGCCTTAGTGGATGCCACATTCACCGACGAGCAGACCCGCTCGGTCTGGGAGAGCACCATGGGAAGCGAGCGCATCAAAGCAAGCTCTGACGGGGTGGCGCCCTTCTGAACAAGGGCCGTATAACCGCCGACCAGATCAACCTTGACCTCGCGGGCGGCGCGGTCAAGCGTGGCTGCAACAGCAAGCAATCCCTCCTCGCCATGCCCGGCAGCAACCGAGCTTATGGGGCTTACGGCTATGCGCTTGTTCACGATCGGGATGCCGTAGGTGCCGGCAATATCATTGCAGACCGAAACAAGGCGGCTTGCCTTATTGACCAGCTTGCGCTCTATTTTCTGGCAGAGCTGGTCGATATCCGGTGAGCTGCAGTCCATAAGATTTATTCCGAGCGTCACCGTTCGCACATCGAGGTTTTCCTCCTGCAGCATCCGCACGGTTCTCAGAATATCTTCAGTTCTCAGCATGGCTTATCCTCAGGCTTTCAATTTTTTGAATGAGTGAAGGCTATTTCATTGGTGGCGGCGAATATATCCTCATGCTGCAGATGCACCGCCAGCGGGTAGTCTTTCCACAGGCCCTTCAGATCGATCTGCAGCTGCATGATGTCCTGATCGCGGGGTACAACAACCTGGCCGATCAATAGAAAAGCATCGCCCCGGGTATGCGCAAAAAGATCAATGATATTTATTGCCCGTCCGGCAAGATAGGTGGAAACCCGGCTGATAATATCGGGCCGGTCTTTGCCCGTAAGCGTCAGCACAAAACCGTCGCCATTGCGGGCCTGCGGAGGTTGAGGCCGGGCGCTTTCACGCTGCCTGACCGACACATGAAACTCGCCCGGAGAGCCGGCGGCTTCAAGCCCCTGGCGCACGGCATCAAGTGAGGGATTGCCTGCAAAATCGGCGGTCAGCAGAATAGTGAAATACTCATCCATAACTGTCTGGCTGATGGCGCAGATAGTGCCATCAAGAGAGAATATGCTCTTTGCCACGGCGGCGATGATGCCGACCCGGTCCCGGCTCATAAGTGATATGACGACATGCTCTGGCATTAGTGGATCCCTATCAGGCACATACGAGACAGGTTCAAAACCTGTCTCTGCAATGACATGAAATTATTTTACAATTTTATTTAGGATACTGCATAAACAGCTTGCCCCAGGGCGATTCGCTCTGCCACTTCTCAACAACGGGCATGCCCTTGTACGGGTACCATATTTTATCGTGATAAAACTCGGAGGCAAAAATAAAAAGGTTTACCAGTGGCGTATGAAACAGCAGGGGCTGCAGGTGCTTGAGCGGCGTGTCATGCCACAGCAGGCGGCCCATGCCGGTTGCCATATTGACGCCCACTTCGAAATTCCAGTTCTCCTTTGCCGCATCAACATCTCCCACAATCTCGATATCGGCCGGGTCGCCGACGCCCAGCCCATGATCATGGGAAAGAGCGATACAGGGCAGATCCCGCCAGTTAAATCCCATGAGCTTTGCAGCCACGGAATCGATGGCCACCTGATCGGCAGAGGCAAGAATCACGTTTTTATCATGGGGCCGCACCGTGCGCGGGCCGGGGCCTGATCCTGCAGTGGTGCCATCCATGGTGGCAAACATCCCTGCGTGAATCTCCCGGCCTATGGCAAGCAGATCAACCAGGGTCTCATGTATCCAGCTATGCGTGTAGTGCCGCTGGCGGTTCAAAAGCCCGCCGAAGGCGTTTTTCAGAGCGCCGGTATAGGTCGTATAGGAATGAGTTTTGATCGTGGGCATATGCACGATATTTTTGCCCTGAAAATAATCGGGGATGTGGATGCCATCGGGAAAAATCTTATGCAAAGCAATGGTTTTAAACTTCGGCTTATAGGTAATCCACTTCATATGCTCATCGCGGAAATTATAAAGCACGGGGATATCATATTTGGCATACACAGGCTTGAACTTCAGGTCCTCTTCACCCTTCTCGGGTATGGTCACTACGGTGTGATTATGCACGGCAACAAGATCCCTGCACCCCGCATCCTTTATGCCCAGAATGGTTCCCTCAAGCTGCCAGGGCGTTGTGTTGACGCCGGGGAACACATTATGCCAGGTGATATTGTCTTTTAAAATGGTCGTCGCCCCGGCATCAAGTGCTTTATCTATGCCTGCAAGACTGCAGAGTCTGCGATAATCCTCGACTACCGTTTCAGGCTTTGTGCGCAGAATCGCTACTTTTGCTTTTGCCATCGCTGTAACTCCTTTTCTAAACCTTAACATCAGCCCGTAAGAACAGGCGTTTGCACGTCCACATTCTTTTTAAGGCAAGCTTAATATCCTATTATATATGGCAATTTCGAGGGAAAACACAATAAAAAAATCCCCGGCATGCGGGCAGCCGGGGATTCAGAGCAGATATAAGCCGGATTACTTTGCCGGGATGATGGCATCCTTGCAGGCCTTGGCCACGCGAAACTTCACAACGGTCTTTGCCTTGATCTTGATCGTCTCGCCGGTAGCGGGGTTGCGACCGGTACGGGCTTTGCGCGCTACTTTCACGAGCTTGCCGAAACCGGGCATCGTGAACTCGCCTTTTTTCTTGGTTTCTTTGTAGGCGATGTCCGTAAGAGCGTCAAAAAAATTATTAACGTCCTTTTTGGTAATGGCGAGCTTTTCAGAAATTTCGCCGATCAACTGAGCTTTCGTGAGTGCTTTAACTTCTTTTGCCATTCTGTTCCTCCCTCTGCATAAAAACGTTTGTGTTTATTGTGTACCTGCTTTTCCCGCAAGGTGGATTAACTGTGGCAATACTACAGAACCCTTTTTATTTAATCAAGGGAAAAAACCTGTTTTTTTCAAAAAAAACATTTTTCAGTCAATAACAAAGGGGGTATTTTATGTATTGACACGATGCAGCACTTGTACGTATTGTTGCTTTTTACCTGCACACCAAGATCAAAGGAGCGGTCCGTGGCAAAAACCATAAAAAAAATAGGCATCCTCACCGGCGGCGGCGACTGCCCGGGGCTTAACGCCGTAATCAGGGCTGCCGTCAAAAGCGCCATCCTGCAGCATAACTGGGAGGTAATGGGCATCGAGGACGGCTTTGAGGGGCTGCTCATGCAGGGCAAAGTACGGCCTCTGCTCTATGATATGGTCAAAGACATACTGGATCGGGGAGGCACAATGCTCGGATCGTCAAACCGCGCAAACCCCTTTGCCTACAAGTTCAAAATCGACGGGAGGATAATAACCGAAGACCGTTCTGCACAGCTGCTTGAAAACCTGAACAATTACGCAATTGACGCGCTGATCATCATCGGCGGCGACGGAACCCTGTCCATTGCCGAAAAGCTGCATCGCATGGGCATACCGGTGGTTGGAGTCCCCAAAACAATAGACAATGACCTTGCCGCAACCGATGTGACCTTTGGCTTCGACACGGCCGTCAATACGGCAACTCAGGCTATTGATAAAATACGCACCACGGGAGAAAGCCATCACCGCGTCATGGTGGTTGAGGTCATGGGCCGCTATGCCGGCTGGATAGCCCTGCAGTCAGGTATTGCAAGCGGGGCCGACCTGATACTGATACCTGAAATTCCTTTCAAGCTTGACACCGTGTACCAGGTCATCAGGGAGCGTGCAAGCCATGGCCGCCGCCACAGCATCATCGTGGTCTCGGAAGGCGCTAAGCCCGAAGGCGGCGAAATGGTCATAAAAAAAATAGTTGAAGAAAGCCACGATGCCATACGCCTTGGCGGCATCGGCAAAATGCTGGCCGATAAAATTTCAGACGAGCTGGGGATCGAGTCGAGAGAAACAGTGCTGGGGCATATCCAGCGCGGCGGCTCCCCGAGCGCCTTTGACCGCATACTGTCGACCCGCATGGGTGCGGGCGCTGTCAGAGTGCTTGCCGAAGGCAAATTCGGCTCCATGGTCTGTCTAAAAACACCAACCATAGCATCCGTGCCCCTTGAAGATGCTATCACTCATCTTAAACTGGTCACGCCTGATCTTGACTCAGTCAGAGCCGCGCGGGAAATCGGCGTGAGCTTCGGAGACTGAAAGCAAACGAAAGGACTATATATGATTATCAACGACTCAGCCATCGCCGCTGAAATTGAGCGCTCACATGGCAAAAAAGACCCCGCCTTTATACGTGAAATTTTTGCAAAGGCGCGCGAGCTGCACGGCATCGAGCACACCGAAGCACTTGCGCTGCTGCAGGTAACGACGCCTGAGCTCATTCATGAGCTTTTTGAAACCGCCAGGTTTGTTAAAAACGAAATCTACGGCAACCGCCTCGTGCTCTTTGCCCCCCTCTATATTTCAAACCTCTGCGGCAATGAATGCCTGTACTGCGCCTTTCGCCGCTCAAACAGGGATATTGTGCGCAAGGCGCTTTCTCAGGAAGAAATCGCACGTGAAACCGAAGTCCTTTTAAAACAGGGCCATAAACGCGTGCTTCTGGTTGCGGGCGAGGCATACCCGAAGGAAGGCCTTGAGTATATTTTCCGCTCGATTGAAACCGTCTACAATGTCTCAACGCCCCAGGCCAGCGTGCGGCGCGTGAACGTCAATATTGCGCCGCTCACGGTCGATGAATTCCGGGAGCTTGGCAAACACCGCATCGGCACCTATCAGCTGTTCCAGGAGACCTATCACCGTGAAACCTATGCAAAGCTGCATACCGGCGGACTTAAATCCAATTATGATTACCGGCTTGAGG
>Ga0114951_10003214_pt1 | contig 17177 bp, 15 predicted proteins | sample AM7aDNAmetaG_FD_88677 | JGI IMG/M metagenome (GOLD analysis project Ga0114951, IMG submission 88677) | Freshwater microbial communities from Finland to study Microbial Dark Matter (Phase II) - AM7a DNA metaG | ecosystem: Environmental > Aquatic > Freshwater > Lake | place: Finland: Lake Alinen...
ATCTGAATAATCTGGCCTTGAGCCGCGTGTTCGGCGCGCAAGATTTACCCGGCTTAAACCATAAAAGTTTCTGGGAATATAAATATTTTGACGCCTTAGGCTTTAGCGGCCAGTCCTTTATCCCCTGGCTGAAAGGCGTGCTGCGCGGCGAGCTGTCCTATGAACTGGGCGTCCCTGAAAATACGGCGTTTATAAAGGAAATCGATAAGGCCCCTTCATACTCGAAGGTAATCACCGGCACAACTGAACGCGATCAGATAAATGTGGGCATCACCTTTGACCGGCCCATCAGATGGGATTGGCTACAAAATCAAACATGGCTGGCCTCTAGCGGCATTTTAGACACCACAATCGGGTGGTATGCCCAGCGAAGGCAGGGCAATGTCACCCATATCCGCCGGACATTTGCGTATTATGAGCGCAGCCAGACAAACTGGACCGTCACGGTTCGGGCCAATATGTGGCACAGCGAGCTTTTTCCCGTTGTTCGCTTTCTCTACAATGCCCAAAACTGGGGCTACGGTGTGGCAGCGCTACGCTATCAGCCGGGCGCACACATGCGCTATGAACTTGGCTACACATGGTTTTTTGCCAGGAACCCCTGGGATGCAGCGGAAGCATACTGCGAGAACAAAGATTTCGCCTATTTCAGGATAGGCTATGAATTTTAATACAAAGGAGAAGGTCATGAAAAAAAACGCAGCTATACTGCCGTTTCTTATTGCCGTGGCGCTTTGCTGCAGCCTGCCGTGCCGCGCAGCAGAGGTGACATTTCCGACCCCATCCTATGGTGGCGCCGAGCTTGCCAAAGTGAAGGAATGGGAAAAGACCTGGGTGGGCAAAAAGGTAACAACGGAAAATGTGGACCAGGTGAAAGAGTTTCTGCATGAGGCGGTATACAAGGCGATGAAGGATCCTTCCATCTTCGGTGCGAAATCGCTCTGGTTCGATATCGTGCCGTACCGGCCCTATGATGTGTCCAAAGGGCTTATCGACGCGACGAAGAAATATGCCCCTGCAGGCAAGCTTGACGAAAAAGAAAATCTTGTCGGCTACGGTGACGTTGCCGGCTACCCCTTCCCCCAGCCGAAAACCGGTATTGAAATGGCATGGAATTTTGATTCAAACACACGGGGTGACAGCAGTTACCTTTTTCATGGCGGGACAGTTGTTGACTGCAGAACCGGGCATGAGCGTGAAGCCGGGCATCTGCGGTGGGAGCTTTCCTGGTTAGGGCGCTACGACGTGCCGCCGATTCCCAGAATGCCGAACAGCGAAAATACGCGCGACATTGCCCGGTCGTTTTTTCAGCGCCATACAGCGCCGGCCGACTTCGTCGATACCACAATGCTTGAGATCCGGTACAAGGATAACCGGGAAGAGGATCTGTGGGTGTATACGGCGATGTTCAGGCGCGTACGGCGCTATGCAACAAGCCAGCGAACGGACACGATCGACGGCACGGACATGATCTATGATGACCAGGAAGGTTGGTACACGCATCCTACCCGTAACACCTACACTGCCAAAGGCAGGGCCGATCTGCTGGTCGCCCGGCACCAGGACCCTAAAAACGTGCAGCGCGATCACGGCCAGGGGTTTTGGAACGGCTTCCAGCGCGAGAGGGTGAACAACTGGGTTGTTGAGGTGATCAATAAAGACAAGGATTATATTTACAGCAAGCAGATATGGTATCTGGACCCTGAGACATGGCAGATGAACTTCAAGGTGGTATACAATCGTCAGGGAGAGCTCTGGAAGATGTATGAAATAACATATAATGAACAGCCCTCATATGGCGGGGGCAAGACATCAATACCCAGCGCTGAGCACATTGTCGATTTTATACGCCGCCATGGCAGCCCCGGCAACCGGGACATCAAGGGTGTGGGCATCAATATTCCTCTGAAGCAGTTTACTACGAGAGCGCTTCAGGAAAAGTCGTACTAATAGAGCGATGTATCAAGAGTGCACGGTGAATAGATAGAAGCACGTGCGGCATATGATTTGACCATGGTGAGCGGTAATGGGCAAAAAAACAAAAGTTGAAATTGTCTTTTTACTGGCGCTGATTGCGCTGGCGCCTTGCTGCAGTAAATTTGATCGCTCAAAGATCAAGATGCCGAAATTTAATTTTGTTACTTCGGAAAACATACACAGCATAGCATATGCTGATGCGCAGCATGTCTGGATAAGCGGCAACTACGGTACGATCTGTTTCAGCTCCGACGGCGGCAAAACCTGGAAAAAGCAGCACAGCGGCATTAAGGATTTGCTGCTGGGCAGCATACGGTTTGTCAATTCCAGCGAGGGCTGGGCTGCGGGAGTCGGCGGCACTATAATCCACACCACCGACGGGGGCAAAACATGGGCTCCGCAGCACAGCGGCACAGAGAAAGATCTGCTTGACCTTTTCTTTCTTGACAGCCGCAACGGATGGGCTATCGGAGAGTTCGGCACAGTTATTCACACTGACAATGGCGGCACGACATGGTCCGCTCAACATGAGCCGCAGGATAAGATTTATAATAATATTTTTTTTACTGACAACAGAACTGGCTGGATTGTGGGAGAGTTCGGAACGATTCTTCACACTGAAGACGGAGGGGCAACCTGGCAGCCTCAGGAATGCAGGGATCTTGCACCGGCTGCAAGCGAAACAGACTGGGAAAAGCCCCTGCCCGCGCTGTACGGGATTTATTTTGAGAACAGAGACCGGGGCTGGATTGTCGGGATGGACGGTGTGATACTGAAAACAGCCGATGCTGGAAAGACCTGGAGTAAGGTTGTGTCAGGCACGGATAAGCCCTTGTATTCGCTTATGGTTAGAGGCGCAAAAGGATGGGCGATTGGCAATAAAGGGGTTTATTTAATGAGCAGTGATGGCGGAACCACCTGGCAGGTTAAAGAAGATGCCATAAAAACAAAGTTCTGGCTCAGGAAAGTAGCCTTCTGCGGTGAGATGCATGGCCTTGTTGTCGGAGCGCGGGGCACCATTGCCCGGTCCGATGATGGCGGCGCGCACTGGGATATTATCTCTGGCTTTACCTATGATATGGCCGAGTTCGGGCTGGCGGATTTTTGATTGCAAAAAATATTTATATTTATGCTGGGCAAAGCAAAGCGTGCCCGGCAGATTTCTAAAATAAATATGCTGGTTTTGGAAAATCCAAAATATGTAAGGATGTTGTATGGGAAATAAATTCGACCTGATTGTCGTCGGCGGCGGGCCGTCGGGGCTGGAGGCTGCAAAGACAGCAGCAGAAAACGGTTTGGAAGTAGCGCTTCTTGAGCGCAAGACCCATCCTGCAAAAATTCAGCGTTCCTGCGCCCAGATGTTTTTGATGAATATGGACTCCTTCTATGAGGAGCACATGTATTTTTCAAAGGAAAAGAAAAAATGGGTATTCCCGGTCAATAACTTTTACGTTAACTACAGCGGCAACTACCGCGAGTTTTATGCCTGCCATTTTATTTCCCCCAATGCCACAGACCGCATTGAGATAGGAGATTACGAGCTAAATGCTTCAGGGGGCGGTACTCCTGCGGTTGTTTTTGATAAGGCAGTGCTTCTTGACGGACTTTTTGAAGAGGGGAAAAAGGCCGGTGTGCATTATTTTCTTGAAAGAAATGTTACCCATTTCAGCAAAACTGCCGGCGGCGTGCAGATTAAAACAGCCGAAGGCGATATTCTTGAAGGCGCTTTCTGTATTGCGGCAGATGGGATCAATTCACGCCTTGCAAAGATAACCGGCCTGAACAAAGAGCGGCTTTTTATCAATACGAGGAAATCAATCAGCCATTATGTTACGGGCGTTGAGTTCGAGCGCTCCGAGGCAATATTCCTCGGCATCAGTTGGGACCGCGAGGCGCTGGGGCCTGTGCCGTTCTGCCTGCTTCCGAGTGTGTATCGTGATGATGAGTACTGGTTTTTCGTGAGCGGGGACGAGCAGTTTGAGTTTCTTACCAAACGAAGCAAATTTAAAAGCTGGTTCCCCCGGCTTGAGATAACCAACACCCGTGTAAACGTTGTCAATAACTGGAGCCCGGCGCGGGAGCCGTTTAAGGACAATGTAATTTTTGTCGGCGACAGCTGCTGGTTTTCAGAAGCAGAAAATTCGGGAGCTTTGCTTTCAGGCCATAAGGCCGCGCATGCCGTATCCGAGGCGCTACAGCGGGGCATGCCCAACAGGGACGGCGTTATGAACTATATAAACTGGTGGAAGCAGAACTGGCTTGCAACGCATGATTACCGGGATTTTCTCTGCTACCCGCTTTTTAACCGGATGTTTACTGAAGATGAGTACAACTACCTGCACCATCTTGTTACACAAAAGCTTCCCTGGACGCTCAATCCGTTCAAGCTGTACAGCAGGCTTATGACCGGCCTGCAGCCTCATCTTGAGCGTGTACAACAAGAGCGGCCGCAGCTTGCGCAGAAGATTGCCCTGTTCCGGCCGGAGCAGGTATTGCAACTTATAAAACCCGCAGCACGGATGGGGTTTCCGAACAGATGAAAGGTAGCGGGTTCGGGGTTCAGAGTTCAGGGTTTGGGAGTCAGATAGAGTAGGCTGGGCAAAGCGAAGCGTGCCCAGCAAGTTGAGAGCAATGTTTGCTTATGACCAAATACGATCTCATTGTTGTCGGCGGAGGAACCTCCGGGCTCGAGGCGGCAAAAACAGCCGCGCAGAACGGCCTGCGGGTGGCCCTGGTGGAGCGCAAGAGCGATCCGGCAGAGGTGCTGCGCTCATGTGCCCAGATGTTTCTCATGAACATGGACTCGTTCTACAACGAGCGCATGTACTTTTCAAAAGAGCAAAAGCGGTGGATCTTTCCTGTCAGCAACTTTTCCGTTGGCTACTCCGGCCCCTACCGCGAGTTCTATGCCTGCCACTTCATCGCGCCCAATGCACAAGACCGCATCGAGATAGGTGATTACGAGGCCAATGCCTCGGGCAGCGGAGTTGCAGCCGTGGTCTTTAACAAAGGCGCATTGCTTGGAGGGCTGTACGAGGAATGCACAAGGGCGGGGGTCACCTGCTATTTTGAGCGTAATGCGACCTTTGCCTCACGAGGTTCCGGTGGTGTGCAGATAAAAACCGCCGAGGGCGACACATTGGAAGGCACATTCTGTATCGCCGCCGACGGCATCAACTCGCGCCTTGCCCGAATTACAGGGCTGAACAAGCAGCGGCGGTTTCTTTTTACCGCGGGGTCGGTCAGCTATTATGTCGCGGGCGTGCAGTTTGACCGGTCCGAGATGATCTGCATGGGCAATGCCTACGATCACAAAGGCGGGCTTGGCGCCGTGCATTTTTGCATGCTGCCGAGCGTGTACCGTGAGGATGAATACTGGCTCTATATCGGCGGTGATGAAAAGCTGGACTATTTTACAAAAAAGAGCCGGTTCAGCCATTGGTTTAACAATATAGAAGTGACCCATAAACGCTGCGCGGTCATCAACGGGTGGAGCCCGGCGGCTGAGCCCTTCAAAGACAATATCATTTTTGCGGGCGACAGCTGCTGGTTTGCAGAAGCGGAAAACACGGGCGCCCTTATGTCTGGCCACCGTGCGGCCAGTGCCGTGTGCGAGGCCCTGCACAAGGGGCAACCGGACCGCGCTGGCGTTATGAGCTATATCTCCTGGTGGAAGCGCAACTGGGCTGAAACGCACGACTACCGCGACTTTCTCTGCTATGCCGTCTTTTTCAGAATTTTCACTGAAGATGAACTCAATTATCTGCACCGCATAATCACACAGAAACTGTTCTGGTCACTTAATCCCTTTAACCTTTATGGCCATATTATGCGCGGGGTGCAGCCGCATCTTGATCGCATACGCCGCGAGCAGCCCGGGCTGGCACACAAGCTTGCGAAGTTTACTCCGGCTCAGGCGGTTGCTCTTATGAAACCGTCAACCCGTGCCGGCTTTCCGGCATATTGAGGAAGCACATACTTCAGAAAAGGGTACTGGCATGGCACAAAAATATGATGTCGTAATCGTTGGGGCAGGGCCTGCGGGGCTTATGGCAGCCCGGACGCTGGGGCAGGCGGGGTTAAAGGTGGCGCTGCTTGAGCGAAAAAAAGATATACCGAAAATCCATCGCTCCTGCGGCGGGGTGCTCAATGTCAATGAGCTGACCTTCAATCAGATGGTGACCTTCGACGAAGACCGGCAGGAGATAGCCTGCCCCACTCTTGGGTATACCATTCATTATGACGGCCCACATCAGAACGTATTTGGGTTTCATCTGTATTCGCCGGGCGGCAAGCGCCTCGAGTTCGGCGATTTTTCCGAGTTGCGCAAAGATCCGAAGAAGAATCGCCTGGGCGTTGCGCTCAGCAAAGAGCTGATGCTGCGGGGACTGCTGGAGGCATCTGAAAAAAGCGGGGTGGCGGTTTTCCCCAACACAAATGTCTGCGGGGTGAACAAGACCGGGGCGGGAGCTTCTGTTGCATGCGAGGACGGGCAAAGCTTTGAGGGTAAATTCGTTCTTGCAGCCGACGGTATTAACTCGCGCATTGCGCGGACGATGGGCATGAATAAAGAGAGAAGTTTTTACGGCACCACCCGCGACGTGTCTGTTGCCATCGAAGGCACCGACTGCCCCGACCCCGACGGATTTCTTTTCATGTTTACGCCGCAGTATGTGCTGTCCATGATCCCGGTGGCGGACAGGAACTGCTACCATCTTTATGCCGCCACGTCCGGCCGCGACGATAAGCCGCCCGAGATGATGAAATATTTCATGCAGGAGGATCCCACGTTTTCCAAATGGTACAAGCGCTCGCGAATTCTTGAGCATCGAACAGCCTGTATCGTAAGCCTGTGGAGCCCCATTGAGAAACCGTTCAAAGACAATGTGTTTTTTATCGGCGACGCCAGCTGGCGTCGCGAAATGAGCAATGTGGGCTCCATGTGTACGGGGTTCAAGGTGGCGCGCTGCATTATCAAGGCGCTCAATGAAGGCAAGACCAACCAGGAGGGCATACAAGAATACCTTGACTGGTACGCCGAGAATTATTTCGGCCCGTTCGGCGCACGAAAGCCAAGGGGCAGAAATTTCAACCAGTACCTGACCCCGGATGACATGGACTATCTCGTTCAGCTGCCCGGGAAGCGCCTTCCTCAAACGCTGGATATCTTCAAGGTGGTTAACCTGATCGGCTCGACCTATTCCGATCTTATGGAGCGCGTCTATGATGAGCGGCCTGACACGCTTGAGCGGCTGATGAGGGTTCGGGAAAACATGGATGAGGACATTGAAAAACAGGTCAAACAGGGGTTCAAAAATATATAAAATTTACTGTATCGTAAAATTTATTCATTAAAAGGAGAAATAATTATGTCAAAAGTTTTTGATGTTGTGATTGTGGGTGCAGGGCCCGCAGGGCTTATGGCTGCAAAGGTAGCTGGTGAAAACGGATTAAGCGTTGCGCTGCTGGAGAGAAAAGAAAATATTGCTGATATTCAGCGCTGCTGCGCTACCATGTTTGCCATAGAGGATGAATACTATTTCGGCGAGCGCATGTACTTTAATGAAGAGAAGCGCCGCCTTGTGTTTCCGGTAACGGGTTTTACCGTGCCCTATGACGGACCGTATAAAAATTTCTTTGCCTGGCATCTCTATACCTCGGACGCACAGCATGTCATAAAGCTTGGGAGCTATGAGACCAATCTTGCCAGGGGGAGCAAAGGTAGGCTATCGGTTACCTACAGCAAATCCCATCTTCTCAAAACCCTTCTTGCCGATGCGCAGAAAGCCGGCGTTCAGGTTTTTACCGGAACCAATGTTGTTGATTTCATGAAACAGAAGGATGCCAACCTGCATAAAACCGCCGAGGGGAAAGTCTTTGAAAGCACTTTTACCATAGCTGCCGACGGAATTAATTCGCGGATCGTAAAGCTTTTGGGCCTCAACAAAGACCGCACTTTTTACGGAACCTTGCAGGGACTCAGCTACTATATGACCGGTCTTGATCTGCCCTATCCTGAGGCCATCAATTATCCCATGCTGTTCCATAAGAAGACGCAATATCCGGTTATGATCTGGATTGAGCCAAGCCCCTTTGCAGAGGATGAATTCTGGGTATATACCGGCGGGCCGTCGCATCCTGAACTTGATTATAAGCAGGAGCTTGACCGCTTTATTGCCGACAGCCCTTTTTCAAAATGGTTCCCGAAACCCGTTATCAGAAAGCAGCAGGCCCATGTGGCCAATATCTGGTCGCCGGTGCCGACACCGTTTAAAGATAATGTGCTCATTGCAGGTGATGCCGGCTGGACAGTTGAGGCTGAATGCACCGGCTCAATGATGTGCGGCGTGAAGGCCGCCCATGCCATCACAGAGGCCTTGCGGGAGAATAAGCCGAATGCCGAGGGCGTTAAGAATTATATCCAGTGGTGGCAGGAGCATTTCCCCGAATCGCAGGATCATACAGAGTTCCTGCAGCTTCTCACGTCAGCCCTTGCCGGCGAGGATGTGTCAACCTATCTCAACAAGCTTGTCACGGAAACCCTGTCCTGCTCGCTGAACCCCTATAACCTTTTGAAGAGCGTAAATGCTTCTATTATGGGGAAGATCGGCCGGATTCAGAAAGAACGGCCGGATATTATTAAAATGATGCAGCAGGTAAGCACACTGCCGATTAAGGAGCAAATGAAGGGTTTTATTGCGACGGGATTTCCGAATGTGTAATCCGAAAAATAATCAATAACGGTTACTGTATGGCAAAGAAATATGATCTCGTCATTGTCGGCGCCGGGCCATCGGGCCTGCTTGCTGCAAAGGCTGCCGGGCTTGCGGGGTTGAGCGTGGTACTGCTTGAGCGCAAGAGCGACATCACCCGCCTTGACCGCATGTGCGGGCAGACCCTTGTGTCGGTGAATGACTATTACTTTGATGATCTTGTGTATTACAACCGGCAGGGGAAAAGCATCGGCTTTATTAAGAACGGATTTTCCTTTGCCTATGACGGCCCGGTGCAGGGCTGCAATGCCTGGCATATCTATTCCCCCTGCGGCAACAGGATGCCGTTTGGCCTGCCTGAGGAGACGCGAAAGCAGGGTGACTCCGGTATGGTTGGTCTTGCCTATGACAAGGAGATACTTTTCCGCTGCCTGCTCGAAGAAGTTCAGGATGCAGGAGTTGAGGTGTGTTCGGGCATAGATGTGAGCGGCGTTGAATCAATGAAGGACCGGGTGAAAGTCAGCGGCAGCGGCAAAGCATTTGAAGGGTCATATCTCATTGCTGCAGACGGCACAAACTCCCGCATTGCAAGGGTTTGCGGGTTTAATGAGGGCCGCACCTTTTACAGCTATCTTCTTTGCCGCGGGTCGCATATGCGAAAACTTGACCTGCCAGACCCCGATATTCTGCTGTCCGGCATAACCTACAGGACGCCCGCGCCCGGCTTCATGTTTATATTCCCCAGGCCGTATGAGGGCGAGTGCTCGGTTGCGTTTTTGGCCCTTGATCCCCGGGCTGATCTTGAAAAAGTCGAGCGATTTTTTACGCATGAAAGCCCGTTTTTTTTGCCGTGGTTTAAAAATGCTGAAAGCACGCGGCAGCTTGCATCAGCTCAGTACATCTATTCTCCGGTGAAGGAGCCGTATAAGGGCAGGGTGCTTCTTGCAGGTGATACCGGCGCATGTCAGGAGCTTGAAAATACCGGGGCCATGATCAGCGGGTGGAAGGCAGGCAGTGCAATTGCTGCCGCAGTTCGGGAAGACCGGATCGGCATAGCATCGCGGGGCATTGCAGACTATGTGCAGTGGTGGAAAGCAACCTACATTGAGAAGTGCCCGCATGAAGCATACCTTATGAATTTTGCGCTGCCCTACGTGCTGGATACCGAGGAGGATTTAAATTATCTCTTCAGCCTGATTAAAGAGCCCCTGCCTCCATGCTGGAACCCCTATGCTGCAATAGGGCATATCGGGCAGCTCATGCAGGGGCTTATACCAACGATACAGGAAGAGAGGCCGGCCATGCTTCAGAAGCTTGCAAAGATGTCTCAGCCGATGAGTCAGGTGCTTGCCGAAGCAACCAGGGGGTGTGCGCCGAGAATGGAATTAAAGTGAGGCTTTAAGAAAAAACTCTGCACTAACGAACAAAGGAGCATGCATATGAAAGAACGCTATGATGTCACTGTTATCGGCGCCGGGCCGGCGGGGCTGCTTGCCGCCAAAGCGCTTGCACAGAATGGGTTTGACGTTGCCGTGCTTGAGCGGAAGCAGGACCCGGCTGCAATCACGCGGGCCTGCGGCCAGTCCTTGCTGCCGCCGAATGAATATTTTTTCGGTGACATCTTTCATTATAATGAACGGGACAAGCGGTTCTGCTTTTCCGTAAGCGGCCTGTCTTTTCCATATACCGGTCCGGTAAAAAGTCTGTACAACTGGCACATGTTCTCACCGGGCATGAAAAAGATGCAGTTCGGCTGCGGCGAAGAGAAAAAGACGGCGCCTATCGCCCTGTCCTATGACAAGGATGTTTTAATCAAAGATCTTCTGCGGGATATAGCCTGCGACCACGTTGATGTATGCGCAGGGACTGAATATACGGACATGCAGTTCGGACCGGGCACCATTGTTGTGAAGGCAGGCGAAAAGGCCTTCCAAAGCTCGTTTGTGATTGCGGCAGACGGAACAAATTCGCGGGTTGTGCAAAAGCTCGGCTACAACAGCAACCGGCGGCATATTGCAAACCTCTACGTTCAGTCCTGCTTTATTAAGGGATTTAAGCCTCCCCATGACAATGCAATTATTACTGCAGTCACCTTTGTAGATGAAAAGCCCGTGTATCTTTTTCTTTTGCCCCGGGCCGAAGGCGATGAATGGAATTTTATTATTCTAACGCTTGAAGCCGGAGTCGATTTAACGGCCGCCTATGACAGGATAACCAAAGATGCCCGCTTTGCTGCATGGTTTAAGGCAGCAAAGAAGACAAAAGAGTTTGCCGCAATTGAATACATCTATTCACCGATCCAAAGGCCGTTCAGAAATAATGTGCTTATTGTAGGCGATGCGGGGGCCTGCCAGGAGCTTGAGTGCCTGGGCGCAATGCTTACCGGCTGGAAGGGCGGCCTTGCCATTGCAGCTGCTTTAAAGGAGCAGGAGCTTGGCATTATGCCACGCGCAATTGCTCAGTATGAGGACTGGTGGCTGAACACCTATATCAAGCAGTATGACTATCAGGATTATTTATCGATTTTTGGCATTGCCTATATGTTTTCGAAACCCGAGGTGATTGATTATGTCTTCGGGCTTATGGGCGACGAGTCTTTCCCTGCAACATTTAATCCCTACAGGGCTGTGGGATTGCTTGGCGGCAGGCTGCAATCGCTTATGCCCAGAATCATGCAGGAGCGGCCCGATATACTTCAGGTGCTTGCAGGAACAATGTCACTATTTCCGTCCGATATTATGGGCCAGACGCTGAAAAAATAAATTTACATTTAAAAAATTTGTTTAATTTCAGGAGGTGCGTATGAAAAAAAAGGGGAGGGGGGAAGACTGGGATGCGCTGGGGAACCGGATTTTTCTGGCATATAACGAAATTTCAAAAACCATTAATCCCAGACAGCTGATCAAGGTTGATCTGACCAGCTCACAGATAAAAATAATGGCCAGTTTTTTTCATCAGAGCACCTTTACCATGACTGAGCTGAGCAGGCTGCATGGTGTTTCTTTTTCCACAATGACGAGTATGGTTGACCGGTTGCTTCAGAACGGTTTGCTTGAACGTCAGCGGGATGATGACGACAGGAGAATAGTGTTAGTAAGCCTGAGCGTCAAGGGTAAAAAGATGGTCGATTATCTGATGCGCGCGCGCAAACAAAATCTTGAAAGGTTTCTGTGTGAACTGACCCGGGATGAAGTTCGGGAGTTTGTGAAATCCATTGAAAATGTTGCGCATCATCTGTCCCGGGCAAAACAAAATATGCTGAGTAAATAGCTTTTTTAAAGCTGAATTTTTATAGATCTTATCCCTGATTTGAGGAAGGAGAACTATGCAATGGCCACAAAAAAACCTATTACTTTAAAATCGATTTTTTACACAGCCGTTTCTCTTGTCTGGATTTTCGGCCTGTCGGCAATCGGCCACATCGTTATGGTGCTGATTGAAAAGTATAACCCGGGCATCAAATATGATTTTGCCTGGGGATGCGTCATCGTCGGCATTGCCGCTCTGTACTCTACGCGTTTCATGAAGTCAGACGGGTGGCAGAGCTTCATCGGCTGCATGGCGGGCCTTTCGTTCTGGTTTGCCATGGAGTACAGCCTCATGTACGGCGGCCATGACCTCGGCGTTACCTATACCTGGAACGGCAGCTATCCCGAGTATCGCATGATGAAGTGGACGTTTATGCTGCTCGTGATGGTGTTCTCCTACCTGCTGTTTCAAGAGAGCGTGCGCTGCAACTTCATCTTTTATCTGCGGCGCAAGCTGCGGCTCATGCGGGGCGCCATCGCCACCGGCAAGGTTGACAATTACGGGCCCCGGACATTTTTTGAATACGTCATGGTGACCTGGACCTTTTACGTGCTGCTGATGATCGGCTACGACGAGGTTCTTTTCGGCGCGCACTCCTGGTTTGTCTATATGGTCTTTTTTGCATCGTTCTCCGTTTTCTTTTATCTCACGTACAAGCTGCTCGGCTATGACCGGTTCGGCGCAAACCTTCGCTATGCTATCCCTACGGTCACCATACTGTGGAACGACGTTGAGATACTGGCCAAGTGGAACATGCTCAAGGAGCCCTGGGTGCATATCAACTGGCCCATCATGTCCGTGATCATCGGCGGGTTTGCCATATCGAGCTATCTCATCGTGAAGGATCTGCGCGGTCGCAGCCAGGACATGATCGAGACAAAGGACATACATTAAGATTTTTGATTTTGGAATGTGGATTTTGGATTGAGAAAGAGAAAACAAAATATAAAAGGAGACACAGCCATGAAATATACGCACCTTGGTTTTATTTGCATAGCGGCAGTACTAATAGCTGCACAGCCGGCTTATGCTCAGGAAAAAACGGGGAAGGAGAAGTACGAAGAAAGGCTTAAAAGCCTGGCCGAGCGATTTTTTGCCGCTCAAAAAGCGGGCACGACTGTGAAGGGTGTGATCGTGGAGGGCAATTCGCTGTTCAACGGAACCACTGAGCCGCAGAACAAGCCCTATGGCAAGCCTTATACCGATGCGGAGCGGAAAGTGGCGCTCAGGAGCGCCGAGCGCAACAGCAAGGTGTTCCTGCTGGCCCGTGATGGAACACTGTATTACCCGACGGTAAAAAAGGGGCAGGCGGAATCGGAAAGCCTTGGGGCATACCGTTTTGACCGAATAATTACGGAGGAGCAGAAGCAGAAAAAAACACTTCCATGGGCCACTCTCGTGCCCATGGTGGGAAGAGAGATTGAAGTGCTTGGTGAGGTCTACCCCGGCTGCGGCGGGGTCAAGGGGCTGTATATCGAGGCTCTATGGTTTGAAGGGGAGTATATCCCCGGAAAAAATTAATTGCGGCGGAGGAACCTGTTATGGTCACGATTGATACGAGCGTTTGCCTGGTCTGCGGGGGGTGTATAGACCTATGCCCGAAGACGGCGATACAGATGGTTGATGATCGGGTATATGTCATTCAGGAAAAGTGCATCCAGTGCAAAATATGCGTGCAGGTCTGCCCGGTCGGGGCTCCGCGGCATATTGAAGATGCGGCATGATGCACCGGATGGCATCGCGTTTGATACATTACAGAATGAAGGAGAAACTATGACTCAGGCAGTGGCAACAATAAAGGATGTGGCGGCACGGCTGGCTGATATTGCCGGGGCAGAGCGGGTGAGCACCGATCAGGAGGTGCTGCGGCGCTATGGAACCGATACGGACCATGGACCTGTTCGTAGCCCCGATGTGGTGGTGTCCGTGCTGACGACGGCAGAGGTGCAGGCTGTCGTGCGGCTCGCAAACGAGTGGAAGATGCCTGTGACCCCGCGCAGCTCCGGCGTGGGTTTCTACGGTGCCGGCATTCCCGAGCAGGGCGGTATCGTGATCGATATGAGCAGGATGAAGGCGGTGCGGCGCATCGATACGCAGAACCGCTGGGCCCTGTTCGAGGCGGGTGTCACCTACGCAGAGCTCAAGAAGGCCCTGGCGCCCCACGGCATGGAGCCGGTGCTGCCGCTGCTTCCACACCGCGATAAGTCCGTGGTCACAAGCCTGCTTGAGCGGGAGCCACGGCTTACGCACAAGCACCATCTGGACGAAACCATTCTCACCATGGAAGTGGTGCTGCCAAGCGGCGATATTTTTCACACAGGCTCCATGGCAGTGGGAGCCGAGCCGCCGGAGCAGATTCCGGATGTGACGCACAGCGACCTGTGCAATTTCATGGGGCCGGGCATAGACTGGTTTCGGCTCCTGCCCGGAAGCCTCGGCGCCTATGGCATCGTGACTGTCATGAATGCCAAGATGGCGCTTGCACCAACGCAGCGAAAGCTTCTGTTTGCCGGGTTCCCCGATCTTGATAGCTGCGTTGCTCCGATGTATCACCTGCTGCGAAAGCTTGTCGGAGATGAGTGCCTGCTGCTGAACAGCCGCGCAGCGGCAACCATCCTTGCTGACAATGCCGCCGATATTCCAGCGCTGCAGGAGGGGCTGCCGGCCTATCTGCTCATCCTCGGGCTCACGGCAGGCCCATGGTTCACCGATGATAAAATAAGCTATCTCCAGGAAGCCGTTCGTGATGCGGCCCGCATATGCCTGTTCACACCATCAGAGCAGCTGCCTGGCATGCCCGGCGCCGCTGAACAGTTTGCGCAGCGCCTTTTCAAATTAAATGATGACGCTCCGTACTGGAAGTTTAGGGCTCGTGGCGCATCCAAGGATGTTTTTTTTCTGACGCAGCTGCAGCGTGCGCCTGAATTTTTAAGCATCATAGGGGATGCGGCCGCGCAGCAGGGCTATCCTTTCAATCAAATGAGTCTCTATCTTCAGCCCAAGCAGAACGGCCGGGCATTCCATATGGAGGCCGGCTTTCCGTACAATCCTGGCGATGCAGTTGAAAAGGCCATGGCCGAGGCGGTCCATCTGGACGCAAGCCGCAGCCTTATCAACGCGGGCGCTTTTTTCTACCGGCTCTATGGCCCGTGGGCAGACATGGTGTATGCCCGCACCGGCAGTCTTCACGGCACGCTGAAGCGGATTAAAAAAATTCTTGATCCCAACAGCATCCTCAGTCCGGGCAAACTTGGGTTTTAAAAGTGATGTTTATCCTTTGAAGGAGGATCTATGGCATTCAGTGAAATAGCATACAGATCATTGCAGGATGCGCTGGGCGCAGACAATGTTACCAATGACCGGGTCATCTGCCAGGCTTATTCCAGGGTGCAGTGGCTCCCATCGGGCGTGATGCAGCGTGAAAAGTGCGGCCTGAACATGCGGCCCGACTGCGTGGTGATGCCGGGCTCGACCGAAGAGGTGCAGGCAGTGGTGCGCATAGCCAACCGCTATAAGTTTCCGTTTGTGCCGCGCGGCTCGGGCTTCACCTTCAGCGCGTTTCCGACCAGCCCGGGAACCGTGGTCATTGACCCCAAGCGGATGGACAGCATCGTAGAGCTGAACCACCGCGACATGTATGCCGTGATTGAGCCGTATGTAAGCTTTGTGGGCCTGCAGGCTGAAGCCATGAAGTACGGCCTCTATACGCCCACGCCGCTGGCCGGCAGCCAGGTTTCCTGCCTTGCCAACTACTCATGGCACGGCGCCTATGGCAACAGCTGGATCACGGGCATCGGGGCGCAAAATCTGCTGGGGTTCGAGCTGGTGCTGCCCGACGGCGAAATAGTGCGCAGCGGCGCCATGGCATGCCCGGGAGCTGGTGCGTTCTGGAATGACGGGCCCGGCCCCGATCTGCGGGGCTTTCTGCGTGGCGGCATGTTCGGGCATGCCGGCGGCATGGGCATGGTCACCAAAATATCGTGCAAGCTGTGGCCATGGGCGGGGCCGGAAGTGTTTCCGACACACGGCAATGCCAATATGAAATTTTCAGATTCCCTGGGTGAGAACTGGCGCTGGTATATGATTAAATTCCCGTTCAAGTACCCGGAAGAGGAAGAAAAGGAGCTCAGGAAATCGGCGGAGTTTTTCTATGAGCTCGGCAAAGCCGAGATTGCCGAGGTGGCAACTCATCTGGCCCAGCAGTTTCTCTACACCTATTCCTCCGTCACCAAGCAGGACCTGTTCGACAATATGAAGAACAATGTCTTCCCCTCGGGGTACTGCGTGGTGGCGCTGCACGCCAAGACATCAAGCGCGCAGCTGGAATACGAAGAAAGGGTGCTGAAGGGCATCGTAGAAAAAGTGGGCGGCATATTCGTGGAAGAGCAGGAGCCGGCCTATCAGGTCTGGATCAAGCGGGCAGCCAATGAGTGGATACGCTTCGGCAATGCCCAGCGTCTGTCGCGCGCCTCGGACTGCTTTAGCATCGGATCCTCAAATGTGGACTCGATCAACCAGATCGTCTATGAGATTCTTGAATCCAATAAACAGGGCCGCGACCTGCTCGAGCAGGAAGGCCTGGGCAAGGATTTCGTACAGCCCCTGAGCATGAACGGCGGCTGGATCAGCCCGCAGGAATACGGTTACTGGTGCCTGCATACAACCGATGTTTTCCCCGAGCAGGATCCGGCCCAGTGCAACCAGGCACTGGAGATCATCATGCGGGTCACGATGAGCCAGTTTCAGCGCCGGTCATCAGCCGCAGCTATTCATGTTTTGGGGCCTGCCTATGATATTTTCGGACCGCAGCTGTTTAATATCCACCTGATCATGAAGCAGTTCAAGCGGGAGTTCGACCCTGACAATTTATCAAACCCTGGCTATGCCACGCGGCCCGATGTTGTCTCGCCCGAGGATCTTGCCAAAATGATGGGCAAACATTGAATCAATCTACTGGAGAGTTGCATGGAAAAAATTTATGATGCTGTCATAGTCGGCGCAGGTCCTGCGGGGCTTATGATTGCCGATAAGCTCGCAAGCTGCGGAGCGAGCGTGCTTCTAGTCTAGTGTATCTTAAATAACTAGACATAGTTGGGTGACTATGTTAGTTTGGGGGAATGAAAAAACCACTCGTGTTGAATGCCGCTGACAGAAGCCTGCTTGAAGAATGGACCAAAG
>Ga0114951_10003215_pt1 | contig 17173 bp, 10 predicted proteins | sample AM7aDNAmetaG_FD_88677 | JGI IMG/M metagenome (GOLD analysis project Ga0114951, IMG submission 88677) | Freshwater microbial communities from Finland to study Microbial Dark Matter (Phase II) - AM7a DNA metaG | ecosystem: Environmental > Aquatic > Freshwater > Lake | place: Finland: Lake Alinen...
ATCGGTCCCGGTAATGGGATGGGTGGAGGGCCCCCTGGCCGAAGCCTGTGATCTGGCCGGAGTTACGGAAATGCTCCTGATGCTGATGATGGATCCGGATTCCTCACATCTCCTGTTAGATAAGTGCCTGGATACCGCCAAAGATTTTGCCCGTGAACAGATTGCTGCAGGTTGCGACCTGATCGGGGTTGGCGATGCCATTTGTTCACAGATTGACCCGGATACCTATCATACCTTTGTTTTCGACCGTCACCGGCAGCTGGTCGAGTACATCCATTCGTTGGGTGCACTCGTCAAATTTCATATCTGTGGAAATACTACTCACCTTTGGCCCGACCTTTCCAGACTTGGACTTGATATTTTTGATCTCGATTTTATGACGGATATGGATGAGGCATTTCATGCGTTCGGACCCCAGGTGGTGAGGTGTGGAAATATCAATCCTGTGGAAATTCAGGACCTGACCGCCCACAAAATTTTTGAGCGATCAAAATCACTTCTGGAACGGGAGAAAGGCCGGCGTTTCATGCTGTCAGGCGGATGCGAGATTACCGTTAATACCCCTTTGGATAACCTTCTGGCCATGCGGAGGGCATGTGAGCCATGAACGTGGATGGGAAAATAAAAACCATTAGCCTCTGGGTATTCTTTGTTTTTTCAGTCCCGATTTGTGCCCAGGTCAAGGATTCAACAGCATCTGGATTTCTTATCAAACGCGATTTCGGCCAGTATTATGTTTCGGATATTTATTCTCCTGCAAACAGGATCCAAAGCGGATCAGTACCGAACGCCACCGATTATAACAACAACCGCAACAGGACGGCACAAAAGATCATTGTCCTGGAATTCACGCTTGGAACTGATATCCCTTTGTATGTCAAAACTTTAAAGTTGTGGAAAGGTACCATGAGATTCGCTGTTGCGGGTTCTCTTTCTGCAAATGTATGGTTCGACTGTCTGAACCGGCAATCAGTGCCCATTTTGAATGTGGATTATCGAGCCGGACTGCCGGAACTATATCTGCTAAAAGAAATCAATAAAGGGTTCCTGAAAAATGTGATGATTCGATTAGCCTTGCTACAACATGAAAGCACCCATATTGGCGACGAACTTGCACTTTTTAGAAAAGAAGCGGGCTTTCCGATTACGAGGGTGAATGTCTCCTATGAAACCGGTGAAGCTTCGGTTACGCTGAATGATCCCTGGAGCACTGGTTCCAATAATCATTCCTTTAGCATTGGCGGAAAGTTTTTGTATCCATTTCACGGGTCCAGAGGATATTATTCCATGGCGTCTGCTGATGCTGATCCCGCTGCTTTTGTCGCATCCAAACGTCGGGTTGAAGGTTATATCAGATATCAGTATGACGGGCCCTCCGGACCACTTAGGATCGGGCGGTTCTACCCGGTAGTTTCGGCAGAATTGCGTGAAAGAATCCGGTTCGGATATTCATTATATGAGTCCGACAAATCATCCCCAAATGGTTTCCGGACAGTTACTCTTGGTGAGGAATATGCACCCTGCATAAATATATATGCAGGATGGCGCCAGGTTAAAACCAGCCAGAACATCGGAAGGTTAGGAGGTTATTTTCGTTATTATTCCGGCATAAACCCGCACGGACAATTCAGGAATATTCCGGGATTTTCATTCCTGGGACTGGCAGTTGTTTATGAAATCTGAGATATCTTCACGAAAACTTTAATTATGAGAATTCTTCTTTCCACTTGTCTGGTTTTATTCCTTTCAGCGGCAGTATATTCAAATCCTGATACGGTAAATATTGTATCATTCGGCCTTAAACCGGATTCCAGGGTGAATGCTGTTCCTTATGTCCAAAAAGCACTTGATGCTTGCAAAGGGAAGGCCAATATGGTAGTTTATTTTCCGCGGGGCCGATATGATTTCTGGCCTCATCAATGCATCGAGAAAGTATATTACGAATCCAACACTACAGTAAATAATCCCAGAAGGTGCGCCATTCTTCTTGAAGGGCTCAAAGGGGTTACGGTTGACTGTGGAGGTTCGGATATTGTTTTCCACGACCGTATGCAGCCTTTTACTCTGGATGGAAGCAGTGATATCACAATAAAAGGAGTCAGCATTGATTGGGATATCCCTTTAACTGCTGAATGCGAAGTGGTTGAGGTTACTCCATCCTACCTGGATATCAGGATAGATAAAGTAGAATCACCCTATGTGATCGAAAAAGGAAAATTGGTATTCCTGGGTGAGGGATGGAAAAGCCAGTGGTGGGGAACGATGGAATTCGACCGTGAAACACGCAGCGTTGCTTATAAAACAGGCGATTGGGGCTGTCTGGGAGGAGGCTGGAATAACTACCAGGCCCAGGAACTTTCACCGGGACTGGTCAGGCTGAATTATGCATTTAAACGGCTGCCAGCTAAAGGTAATTTCCTGGTACTCCGGCACAGTGAACGCGATCATGCAGGGATTTTTATTACCAATAGCAGGAATATACTGATCGAGGATCTGAATATGTACCATAATGCCGGACTTGGAATATTATCTCAATATACTGAAAACCTGACTTTTCGAAGGGTAAACTCAGTGCCTAATCCAGCGAAAAACAGAATTCTCTCGGGCCACGATGATGGTCTCCACTTTTCAAATTGTGCCGGAAAAATCACCATTGATCAGTGTAGCTTTCACGGCTTGATGGACGATCCGATCAATGTTCATGGTACCAGTGTCAGGATCATGGAGAAGCTGGATGCCAGTACCTTGCTCTGCAAATTCATGCACGCGCAGAGTGTCGGTATGATTTGGGCCCGTGAAGGTGAGAAGATTGGCTTCATTGAAAATAATTCAATGGTCACAGTGGCTAATGGCATTGCCGGCAGGTTCGAAGCCATCAGTCCGGAACTTTTCAGACTTCATTTTAAAGATCAGGTACCTGCAGGAATCGAGCCCGGATATGCCCTTGAAAACTTAACGTGGACGCCGGATGTTCTCATAACCAATTGCCGGTTTGAAAGCTGTCGTGCCCGCGGCATCCTGATGTCGACCCCGGGAAAAGTGATCATTGAAAATAACCTGTTTGAATCCAGCGGGTCTGCCATTCTGATTGCCGGCGACGCAAACAACTGGTATGAATCGGGTGGGGTGAAAGATGTGCTTATCCGGAATAATCATTTTACCGACCAGTGCCTTACCTCTATGTATCAGTTTTGCGAAGCGGTCATCAGCATTTATCCGGAAATTCCTAAACCAGATGCAAAGAAACCCGGTTTTCATCGTAATATCCGGATTGAAAATAATCAGTTCGACATGTTTGATTACCCTGTTCTTTATGCCCGCTCTGTTGACAATCTGTCGTTTATTGGGAACAAACTGACAGCAAGCCATAGCTATCAGCCCTGGCATCCCAGGAAATTCAACATCTCTTTGGAATTTTGTAAAGGAGTCGTAATAAAGGATAACGTGATAGATCCGACCGTTTTGGGGCATAATATCCGGATTTCCGATATGACAAAGAAAGACCTTCAGTTGGGTAAGGCTCAATTTTTGTTACAGTAAGGCATGAAAGTTCACCTCGTATATGAAATGGCAAAGGTCGTCAAGGGCAATGGCGTTTATACTGTATTTGTCCAGATGGTTGAGCTGCTCGGTAAAAAGGGCGATATCGAGGTGGTAGTAAACGGCGAGGGCCGTGGAGATGTGTTTCATTCACATACCTATGGAATGCTCTATTTCCTCCGGGGAATAGGCTATAAGGGACGCCGGATACTTACCGTGCATGTAATTCCTGATTCCGCCAGAGGTTCGATCCCGGGCTGGCAATTGCTGATGCCATTTATTCGGTTTTATTTTCGTCTTGTATACTCCTATGCCGATGTTTGTATCGCGCTTTCCCCAATGGTTGAACAGGCAATTCGCGATCTGCACGCCAAAACCCGGATCGTGAAAATGTATAATCCTGTTCCGCTGGAATTCTGGAAAAGCTCTGACGAAAAAAGAAAAGCGGGGCGTGAAAAGCTGGGCCTGGCGGAGGAGGATTTTGTTGTTCTGGGTGTTGGACAGCTCGAAGGAAGAAAAGGGGTGGAAGATTTTCTTGATGTCGCAGCAGCAATTCCTGAGGCAAAATTTGTTTGGGCAGGTGGGCGCCCTTTCGGTGCCCTGACTGAAGGATTGATCCGAATACATGATCGTATCGCCGATGCAACCCCTAATGTGTCATTCCCCGGGATGTTTGAATTAGACGATATGCCACTCATATATAGTGCTGCTGACCTTTTCCTTTTTCCTTCAAATCAGGAGAATTGCCCTATGGCTCCACTGGAGGCTGCAGCAAGCGGTTTGCCGGTAATTTTCAAGGATCTTCCTGAATACAGGTTGCTTTATGAACATCCTTACCTCCTGGCTTCAACAACCGATGAATTCATCCATCTGGTCCGTAAGCTAATGACTGATAATGAATTTCGTGAAGATGACCGCCAATTGTCGATCCATCTCCTGGAGCAATTCGACGAGGACAAAATACGCGCTAAACTGATCGGTATTTATACCGAACTTTGCCAAAAATCTGCTGATAAATAATACATTTAATTAAGAAAAGCGTTAATATTGCCCCCTATGGGCATATTACAAGACAGACTAAGTAAGTACGACGCACCCCAAAAAGTCCAGGCTGCTGGGGTTTATCCGTACTTCCGGGTGATCGAATCCGAACAGGACACGGAAGTCATCATCAATGGAAAAAAAGTTTTAATGTTCGGCTCCAATAGCTACCTGGGCCTGACAAACCATCCAAAAGTTATTGAAGCAGCAGTTCAGGCAACCAAAAAATATGGCACCGGTTGTGCCGGATCAAGGTTCTTGAATGGCACGCTTGATCTCCATATCGAATTGGAAAGCAAGCTCGCTGAATTCACTGGAAAACAAGCTGCACTCTGTTACAGCACTGGTTTCCAGTCAAACCTGGGTGCCATTTCCACTCTTCCTTTACGCGGTGATTTTATCTTGCTTGATGCTCTCGATCATGCATCAATTATTGAGGGCGCGCGACTTTCGTTTGCCAAAACGGTTAAGTTTGCCCACAATGACATGGATGCCCTCAAAAGAAGGCTCAAAGTGATGCCTCATGGTAAACTGAAATTTATTGTCGTTGACGGTATTTTCAGCATGGAGGGCGATATTGTTAAATTGCCTGAAATCGTTGAGCTGGCTGAAAAATATCATGCCACGATTATGGTGGATGATGCCCATTCATTAGGAGTTTTGGGAAAATGCGGTCGGGGTACTGCTGATCATTTTGGTCTGACTGATAAAGTTGACGTGATCATGGGAACCTTCAGCAAATCATTCGCTTCTTTAGGAGGTTTCATTGCCGGGGATTTTGATACGATCAACTTCTTGAAACATAATTCCAGGGCTCTGATTTTCAGCGCTTCTATGACTCCTGCTTCCACAGCAACCGTTCTTGCCTCCCTGGAGATCATGAAGTCAGAACCGGAACGTATAGACAAGCTCTGGGAATTGAGCCGCTATTCACTGAAAGCCTTCCAGGACCTCGGCTTCCATACCGGCCTGGCCGAAAGCCCAATTATTCCCTTGCGGGTAGGTGATATGGATAAAACTCTTATCCTGACCAAATTACTTCTTGAAGCCGGCGTATTTGTTAATCCAGTGGTAGCTCCAGCTGTACCGCCAAATGACACTTTGATCAGGTTCTCCCTGATTGCAACGCATACTCACAAACAGGTTGATTTCGCTATCGAGAACATCGCCCGTATTTCAAAAATGCTTGGGATTCTCTAAAAAGTAAAACTATGCCTCAGGTCATACTGATTACCGGAGCTTCATCCGGTCTTGGAAAAGCAATGGCTGAACACCTGGCTTCACAGGGTCACACCGTTTATGGAACCAGCCGCAAACCTGATGGAATGAAATATCCGTATAAGGTTATCAAAATGGATGTTACGGATGAAAAATCCGTAGCAACAGCCGTAAATGAGGTCATTGCCGCCGAGGGGAAAATCGACGTCCTGATTAATAATGCCGGCATGGGCATCGGTGGGGCTTTAGAGAATTTTTCTGAAGTGGAAACCCGTAAACAACTGGATACTAATTTTTTCGGTATGGCAACTGTCATCCGTACCGTCCTGCCTTACATGCGGGAAAAGAAATCAGGCAAAATTATTAATGTCAGTTCAATCGGAGGCCTTATGGGGCTTCCGTTTCAGGGCCATTATTCTGCTGCAAAATATGCTGTCGAAGGTTACAGTGAGGCATTGTCAATGGAAGTTAAGCCATTTAATATCAGGGTGGTGATAATAAATCCTGGCGATTTTAAAACAGGATTTACCTCTGCAAGGATATTTACTGAAATAGATTCAAAGGGTAGTGTTTACGATAAGAACTATCAAAATGCCATCGCAATGATGGCCAAAGATGAGCAGGGCGGTTCGGATCCTATGGTTCTGGCACGCACGATTGGCAAGATTGTTAAAAAGAATAAGCCGAAATTTCATTATATCATTGGCCGCTTCGACCAGCGCCTGATAGCTCACCTCAAGCCATTTCTGCCACATTCCCTGATGTCCTGGATATTGATGGATCACTACAAGGTGAGTTGATAATTGATTGTCACCCGTCACTTGCCACCCGTCACATTTTTTTACATTTTTTAACATTTCCTACTCTTTATTCGCTCATGAATAGGGTAAGTTTGCGTTTCTGTTAAATCAAAAACAAACCATCCGTTATGACAAGTTTTCAAAAAGGTACACTGATTGCGTTAATCGGACTGACCAGCCTATTCGGGCAGGTTATGGCCCAGGACGGTTCAAGCGCCAAAACAAAAGCACTACATGTTATTGGCACCGCCCATTTCGACACCCAATGGCAGTGGACGATTCAAACCTCAATCAATGAGTATCTCCCAAACACTTTTAACGACAATTTCAAGCTTTTTGAGAAGTACCCCGATTACAAGTTTAGTTTCGAAGGTGCTATCAAATACATGCTCATGAAGGAATATTATCCTGAGGCATGGCAGCGCGTGAAAGAGTATATCGCTGCCGGACGGTGGAATATCTGCGGCAGTTCACTCGATGCTACCGATGTAAATATTTCTTCTCCTGAAGCAGTAATACGTACCATCCTCATCGGCCAGAGTTATTATAAAAAGGAATTTGGGGTAAAAAGTTATGACATTTTTCTCCCCGATTGCTTTGGATTCGGATATGCACTGCCTACCATTATGCAGCATTGCGGACTTTCCGGATTCTCAACACAAAAATTAACATGGGGCGCTCCTTTTGGTGTTCCTTTTGATATCGGCGCCTGGACAGGTGTCGACGGATCAAGGGTTTTCGCTGCACTCAACCCGGGCTCCTATGGCGCCAGACTCCGCGGCGATCTCTCGAAAGATCCAAAGTGGAACGCAACAGTGGATAAAACCGGTGAAAAATCAGGCATTTACCTGGGATACAGGTATTTTGGTACCGGTGATGTCGGCGGTGCTCCCGAAGATTCATCCGTTTTCTATCTCGAAAAAGCAATTCATTCCGATGGACCTCTGAAAATTATTAGCGCTCCTGCAGATTTGATGGCTCGTGAACTATCAAGTGCACAGCTGGATAAACTTCCTCAGTTCAACGGCGAACTGCTTACCTCACCTCACGGCAACGGATGCTATTCCTCACAAGCAGCTATGAAAATGCTGAACCGCAAAAACGAACTGCTGGCCGATGCAGCCGAACGTTCTGCTGTGATGGCCAACTGGTTGGGCGCTACCTACTATCCGAAACAAACCCTGCAGGAAGCATGGATCCGTTTTCTATGGCATCAATTCCATGATGACCTTACCGGCACCAGTATTCCTGACGTTTACACCTTTTCATGGAACGATGAATTATTGAGTCAGAATCAGTTTGCAGGCGTTCTTGAAAATACTGCGGGCGGTGTTATCCGCGGACTGGATACCCGTACCAACGGTATTCCTGTCGTAATTTATAACCCGCTGTCCATCGACCGCGAAGATTTGGTGACAGCCACTGTAGAGCTTCCTGGAACACTTAATCAGGTGAGAGTCTATGATGGAGCCGGTAAGGAAGTTCCTTCACAAATAGCCTCTCTTAATGGTCGCATGGCAACGGTGATCATTGCCGCTCATTGCGCTCCGGTAAGCTATCAGGTTTTTGATGTGGTGCCGTCAGCTCAGCCTTGCACCCTTGCTACCGGCCTGACCGTTAAAAAGAACCTTTTAGAAAATACCAGATACAAAGTTACCCTGGATAAGAATGGCGATGTATCATCACTCTTTGATAAAATCGCAAAAAAAGAGATGCTTAAAGCGCCGATTCGCCTGGAAATGCTTGATGATAAATCAGTTTCATGGCCGGCCTGGGAAGTGATGTACGAATCAGTCACCAAAGCGCCAAGAAGCTTTTTTGATGCACCGGTTATCACTATTACCGAGAACGGTCCGGCCCGCGTAACACTTTGTGTGGTCCGCAAAAGGGACGGTTCGGAGATAAAACAATATATCAGCCTGGCAGCCGGATTAGCCGGTGACCGTCTCGACTTCAGAAATGAACTCGACTGGAACAGTCAGGGCACTTTGCTTAAAGCCGCCTTCCCGCTGGCAGTATCAAACGCTCAGGCTACCTACGATATTGGAATCGGAACTATCCGTCGCGATAATAACCAGCCAAAATTATATGAGGTTCCCGCTCAGCAATGGGCCGATGTTACCCAGGGCGATAACAGTTACGGCGTAACCGTAATGAGTGATTATAAAATGGGCTGGGACAAGCCTGCAGATAATCAGATCCGCCTTACCCTGCTCCGTACCCCGGCTACAGGTCGCGGATACATGGATCAGGCGACCAATGATATCGGAATTCATACTTTTTCTTTCGCTATCGGTGGGCATAAAGGCGATTGGAGAGACGGTAGTTCACAGTGGTCAGCAACCCGCCTGAACCAGCCGCTCGTGGCTTTCAATGCTCCGAAACACGAAGGCTCACTCGGCAATGCTTTCAGCATGCTATCTGTCAGTACCAGTCAGGTGGCTGTTAAAGCCCTGAAACAAGCTGAGCAAACTGATGAAATTGTTATTCGCGTTCAGGAACTGTTTGGGAAAGATGCCAAAGCAGTTAAACTGATTTTCCCGGCTGGTATCGTATCAGCTCGTGAGGTCAATGGAATCGAGGAAACATCAGGAAAAGCCGTAGTGGAAAACGGTCAGCTTGTTTTCGATATAAAATCTTATCAGCCAAAGACTTTCGCTGTTAAACTGGCAAAACCTGCACAGTCAATCGGCAGGAAAACATCACAATGGCTGGCTCTTAACTATGATATCGATGGTGTAAGTTTCGATGCCAACCGTACCGATGGAGATTTCGATGGCAAGGGAAATACCTATCCTGCCGAATTATGGCCATCAGAGATCGTATCGAACGACGTAGTATTTAAAATGGGTTCATCAGCCGACGGCCAGAAAAACTTTATTACCGCCAAGGGGCAGACTATCAATATCCCTGATGGTGTTTTTAACACTGTTTATGTAATGGTTTCTTCGATCGATCAGGATCAGACAGCTGAATTCAAAGTCGATGGAAAATCGGTCAAGGTGGAGATTCCTTATTATTCGGGCAATATCGGGCAATGGGACAAACGCGATCTTCGCAATGGATATAAGCAATCGATTCGTATCAATGGTGTCGCTCATCCAAAACCAGTAGCACTGATTCCGGCATTTGTCAAGCATGTTCCTGTCGGATATGTAGCTACACATCGCCATCTGGGTAAAACCAATGAGAATGAAGCTTATAAATTCGGATATCTTTTCCGCATAGCGATTGATATTCCGGCCGGCGCCAAAACACTACTGTTGCCTGATTCGAAAAACATTCGAATTGCTGCGATATCCGTTTCAAATGATGCCAACCGACTGTCAAAGGCTGCCGGTCCGATCAGCGTTGATTTCCCGCGCGATCCAGCCAAAACAAAAGAAGCTGCTGCAAAATTGAACGAACCAATTTCATTCGAGGGTCTGAAACCACTGGCTGCACTCAACAGCGAACCGGCAAATCTTAAGCCGGGTCTTACCTGGGCCTACTATGAAGGTCGCTGGAGAAGGCTTCCCGACTGGTCAAAACTGACTCCTGTAAAATCTGGAACCTGTTTAACCCCTGAGCTTCCGGCGGATCATAAAGCCGAATATTTTGGAGTTGTTTACGACGGATATATTAAGGTTCCGACCGCCGGTGCCTATACGCTCTTCACTACTTCTGACGATGGTTCAAACATCACGATCGATGATGTTCTGATTACTGATAATGACGGAGCACACGGTGAATCAGAGGAAGCAGGATATGTATTGCTGGCCGCCGGATTGCATAAGGTGAAGATCCAGTATTATAACGGATCTACTGACTTTGCATTTTCGGTTGCTGTTGAAGGTCCGGGCCTGAAAAAACAAGCTGTTCCCGCCAATTGGTGGCTCAGTACTAAATAATAGCCATAATATATTTCGACCCACCTCTAACAAAATTTATAATTATTGAATTATCTTTGCACCCGATATTAGAATTATGAACAACAATTTTCTGCACCAGCTGTTTCATTTCCATCATCATATGATGTTTAAAACTCATGCAGAGAAGTAAGATATCGGTATTGTAAAACACCGGGAAAGGCTTGCAAATCTGCAGGCCTTTTCTGTTATAATCAGGTAATATGCAAACACTTAAAATAGCGCTTCAAAAATCCGGACGGCTTAGTGAAACCTCACAGGAGCTGATTGCTGAGGCCGGTATTTCGCTGACCAACGGCAAGCGTAACCTTATCGCACAGTCCTCAACATTTCCATTGGAGGTGCTGTACCTTCGCGACGATGATATTCCACAGTATGTTGCTGATGGTGTGGCTAATGCCGGGATCATTGGAGAAGACGTGCTCCGCGAATCAGAGTACCCGCTGGAGGTTGTTTACCGATTGGGATTCAGTCGGTGCCATTTAAGTATTGCCGTTCCTAAAGAGCAGAATTATAGTGGATTGAAATGGTTAAACGGAAAGAAAATTGCCACCTCGTTTCCAAAAATTCTTCGTACTTTTCTGGCAGAGAACCAGATCAATGCGGAGATCCATTTTTTGAATGGCTCAGTCGAGATTGCCCCGGCTATCGGACTGGCCGACTGTATCTTTGATATCGTGAGTTCGGGAAGCACCCTGATCAGTAACGGACTAAAGGAGGTTGAAGTGGTGATGCAATCTGAAGCGGTCCTCGTGGCTGCTCCGGGCCTGTCTGATGAAAAGCGGGCTATCCTTGATAATTTCCTCTTCAGGATAAAATCAGTACTCGCCGCTCGCGATAATAAATATATACTGCTTAATGCCCCGAATGATAAGCTGGACGAGATCTGTAAGATTTTGCCAGGGATGAAAAGCCCAACGGTGATGCCGCTGGCGACCGAAGGGTGGAGTTCTGTACATTCCGTTTTAAGTGAATCGGAATTCTGGTGCATAATAGGTAAATTAAGAGATGCCGGTGCCCAGGGAATCCTGGTCATACCGATCGAAAAAATGATATTGTAATTCAGATTATTATGAAGATTTTAATCAACCCGCCCAAACAGCAATGGAATGAAATTCTGAATCGTCCAGTTGTTCAGGGTGGAGCCACCGAGGACAAAGTGCTGGAGATGTTGAATTCACTTCAGAAATCCGGGTGGGATGAAGTGTGCCGTATGTCCGGCGAATTCGATGGTTATGTGCCGGAACCTGCCTTGATATCAGAAGCTGAATTAAAGGAAGCTGGAAATCTGTTGCCCGAATCGCTGAAGCAGTCTATAGCCCTGGCGGCCGTCAATATTCGCAAATTTCATGAATCTCAGGTCAGGGAAACCAATCCTGTGAATATTGCCCGCGGAATTACCTGCTATCAGAGATGGGTACCGGTGGATCGCGCCGGCCTCTATATACCGGGCGGAACAGCTCCATTGTTCTCCACTGTACTGATGCTGGCCATTCCGGCACGTATCGCCGGATGCACCGAGGTGGTACTGTGCACACCGGGCAATAGGGATGGGAAAATAAATCCTGCCGTTCTATACGCAGCCGCCTGGTGCGGAATAACACAGGTTTACCGGATCGGAGGAGTCCAGGCTATTGCCTCCATGGCTTACGGATTGGGACCTGTTCCAAAGGTTGATAAGATATTCGGACCAGGAAACGGCTGGGTTACCATGGCCAAACAATTGGTCAGCCGCACAGGCATAGCAATCGATATGCCGGCCGGCCCCTCCGAACTGATGATTATAGCTGATGATACGGCAAAACCTTCCTTTGTGGCCGCCGATTTGCTTTCACAGGCTGAACATGGAGTCGACAGCCAGGTGGTGCTGCTAACAACAAGCTGGGAACTTGCCGAAAAGGTTAACGACGAAACCGAATTGCAACTTTCAAATCTTCCGCGCAAGTCTATTGCCTCAAAAGTGCTCGATCAAAGTAAAATAATTGTCCTGCACGATGAAGTTTCAATGATTGCAATGGCTAACCTTTATGCCCCGGAACACCTGATAATTGCAACTAAAGACTTCACAACGCTCGCCGGTGAGGTTAAACATGCCGGCTCCGTATTTCTTGGAAATTATTCACCCGAAAGTGCCGGAGATTATGCATCAGGCACGAACCATACCTTGCCAACTTCAGGATATGCCAGGATATACAGCGGTCTGTCGCTCGATTCTTTCATGAAATCTATCACCTTTCAGGAGCTGACTCCCAAAGGCTTGAAATCAATCGAACCGGCTATCAGTATCATGGCCAGGGCTGAAGGTCTTGAAGGTCATGCAAGGGCAGCTTCCATCCGTCAGCGTGAAGAAGAGAATAAAAAGGAAATATCAAAAGAGGATAAGACCATAGAGCCGGATGAGGAAAAGGCTGGAAGCAAGTATCATCTGATGGATTACTTAAACCCGCTGAACCTGCTGTATCCATTGAATATCCTGGATCCGGAAAGCGAAATCAATCCGCTGAACCTGCTTAATCGCCTGATCCCTGAGGATTCCGGGGAAAAATTGCCACGCCAGAGCCCATTAAACCTGATCAGGCCAAATATAGCTTCCCTGGTACCCTATTCATCGGCCCGCGATGAGTTTTCAGGACAGGAGGGGATATTTATGGATGCCAATGAAAATCCGAATAACACCGGACTGAACCGCTATCCTGATCCCCGGCAAACTGAGCTTCGGAGAATGGTCGCTTCAATGAAGGGTATCAATGAGGAAAATATTTTTCTCGGAAACGGCAGCGATGAGGCCATCGACCTTCTAATTCGCATTTTCTGCGAGCCCCGTCTGAGCCGGATCATAACCCTGAGTCCTACCTATGGGATGTATGCTGTATGTGCAGGTATTCAAGATGTTGCAGTAGATAAGGTTTTGCTTAATCCTGATTTTTCAATCAATCCGGGCGCCATATTGGATACCATCCGTTTCGATACAAAGATGATCTTTCTCTGCTCGCCAAATAATCCAACTGGCAATCAGACGACTATTAACCTGATACGATATCTGGCTACCAGGTTTAATGGAATCGTGGTGGTTGATGAGGCTTATATCGATTTTGCTGAACGTCCTTCAGCCACTACCCTGATTGAAGAATGCCCGAATATTATTGTTTTGCAGACTTTCTCAAAAGCATGGGGACTTGCCGGAGTGAGATTGGGGATGGCTATCGCTGATGAGGAAATCATTCAAGTGATGAATAAGGTGAAGTACCCCTATAACGTTAACGTACTCACTGCATCCAAAGTCATGGAGATGATCCTGAAAACAGGGCCTGATGTCAGGCTGATCCTCACCGAAAGGATCAGGCTTGCCGATAACCTCCGTGCTTTGCCGGGAGTGGAAAAGGTATTTCCTTCGGACGCAAACTTCCTATTGGTGAAATTCACTGATCCACAAGCAACCTACAAGTACCTCGCAGCAAATGGAATCATTGTTCGCGATCGGTCAAATCAGCCGTTATGTGAAGGCTGTCTCCGGATAACTGTCGGTACCCCCGCAGATAACGATCAATTAATCAATGCGCTGGTTCAACAATTTGCGGCGAAATGATGAGAAAGATTCTATTTATTGATCGTGATGGCACCCTGATTGAGGAACCTTTAAGTGAGCAGGTTGATAATTTTGAGGAATTCCGGTATTTGCCCGGTGTTTTCACTCACCTCGGGCGCATAGCCAGATTGTTACCTTATGAACTGGTCATTGTCACTAATCAGGATGGTTTAGGAACCCCTTCTTATCCTGAGCAAACATTTTGGCCGGTACAGAACAGGATGATGGAAACATTGGAACAGGAAGGGATACATTTCAGTGAGGTATTTATCGATCGGAGCTTTGAATCCGATAACCTTCCTACACGTAAGCCGGGAATTGACATGCTGAAAAAATACCTTGACGGTAGTTTTGATCTGGCCGGATCATTCGTGATCGGCGACCGTACCACAGATATCAGGATGGCAGCCAATCTCGGATGTAAAGGCATCTATATTGGTTCTTTAGATAAATGGAATAGCCGCGTTCGTCCGGGTGATGAGGAACAATGTGCACTTAAAGTATCTACCTGGAAGGAAATCGCTGATTATCTGATTAAGCGAGAGCGATATGCGGATATTCAACGCGTTACGAAGGAAACTGACATCCGGATAAAGCTGTCTCTCTACGGTGACGGCAAATCCAAAGTTTCATCAGGGATCGGTTTTTTCGATCATATGCTTGATCAGCTTGCAAGGCACAGTGGTTGTGATATCGAGGTTGAAATAAAAGGGGACCTGCATGTAGATGAGCATCATACTGTTGAGGATACAGCCTTTGTACTGGGACAGGCTTTTCGTCAGGCCTGGGGTGACCTCAGGGGAATGAACCGATATGGTTTCGTTCTTCCGATGGACGATTCACAGGCTTCAGTGTCTATAGATATCGGCGGACGGCCTTACCTCAATTGGAAAGCGGATTTTTCGAGGGAAAAGGTGGGAGAATTGCCTACGGAGCTTTTTCCCCATTTCTTCCGCTCATTCGCAGATGGTGCCCGCTGTACCTTACACATAGAGGCGACTGGGGAAAATGAGCACCATAAGATCGAAGCGATATTTAAGAGTTTTGCACGAACAATAAAGCAAGCAATTGCAGGAAATGAACAAGGGGGGGTGCCAAGCACCAAGGGAGCGATAGACTAAGAGTGTCGGCTGGCGCCTCCCTAAGAGGTTCGCCTTCGGCTCACTAAAAGGCGCTGCGCGCTAATTATTAATAGCGACCGAAGGGAGCCATTTAGCGAGGCGAAGCCGAGCATAATTAGTGAGCGAAGCGAACCACTTAGCGACCGAAGGGAGCCTGTTAGTGAGCCGAAGGCGAACCTTTTAAAGTACCAAGGATGAAAATTGTAGTAATAAAGTATAACGCAGGAAACATCGGATCAGTATCAAACGCACTGGACAGACTAGGTTTGGAGTGCGAAGTGACCGATGATCCTCTTACTATCCGACAAGCCGATAAAGTTATCTTTCCGGGAGTTGGCGAGGCCAGCACAACCATGAGATATCTTAGGGAAAGCGGCCTTGACAAGGTTATTCCCGACCTGAAACAACCGGTTCTTGGTATTTGTCTGGGTATGCAGTTGATGTGTAAATGGTCCGAGGAAGGGGATACTCCGGCACTGGGAATTTTCCCCCAAAAGGTTGAACTTTTTCGTGGATCGGTCAAGGTCCCTCATATGGGTTGGAATTCCATCAGCTTTAAACAGGATGGCATTTTTAAAGACATTGATTCAGGCTGCTATGTGTATTTTGTTCATTCTTACTTTGTTGAGGATGGAGTCTCCACACTCGCAACCTGTGATTATGGCATACGTTTCAGTGCAGCACTCCATCGCGATAATTTTTACGCAGTACAGTTTCATCCGGAAAAAAGCGGTGAGGTGGGACAACAAATTCTGAAAAACTTTATTGACCTATGATAGAGATCATTCCGGCAATCGATCTGATGGATGGAAAGTGTGTGCGCCTGAGTGGCGGCCGGTTCGATACGATGAAAATCTATTCCGATGATCCTATCGACATGGCCAGAAATTTTCGTGATTTGGGATTTAAATATCTTCATATTGTTGATCTGGATGGTGCCCGTACCGGCAATCCGGTGCATACCGGCTTGCTGCAGAAGATTGTTGCCCTGGGTGGAATGAAAGTTGATTTTGGAGGAGGAATACGCTCGAGGGAATCTTTTAAAGCAGTTCTTGATGCCGGCGCCGACAGGGTAAGCATTGGTAGTCTGGCCGTGACCAATCCCCATGAATTGGAGGAATGGATAATGGATTTTGGGGCAAGTCGTGTTCTGCTTGGTGTTGATGTAAAAAATGAAAAGGTCGCCTATCATGGCTGGCAGAGCGAATCAAACATAGGATGGCAGGAGTTTATCGGATTTTGGTTAGGCAAAGGTGTTGATAGATTTTTTTGTACCGATGTGGATCGCGATGGAGCAATGAATGGTCCTGCCGTTGAACTTTATCAGCGCATGATGCAACAGTTCCCGGGTATTGACCTGGTTGCCAGTGGTGGAGTATCCGGCCCAGAAGATATTCGCCAATTGGAAACTGCTGGATTAAAAGGAGTTATCGTAGGCAAAGCAATCTACGAAGGTAAACTCAAAGCCTCTTTCCTCGCTAAACGAATTATCCCATGTCTTGATATCCGCGATGGACGCACCGTGAAAGGGGTAAATTTTATTGATATCAGGGATGCCGGCGATCCGGTTGAACTGGCTGTGAGATATGCTGCGGAAGGAGCTGATGAGCTGGTTTTTCTGGATATAACTGCAACTATCGAGGGTAGAAAAACCTTTCCCATTCTGGTGAAAAGAATTGCTAAGGTTCTGAATATCCCCTTTACCGTAGGTGGTGGAATAAGTACATTTGAAGATGCTGTGGTGCTGCTTGAAGCAGGTGCCGATAAAATTAGCCTCAACTCGGCTGCTGTGAAGGATCCTGAAATTATTGACAGACTGGCAAAGAGCTTCGGAAATCAGTTTATTGTACTGGCTATCGATGCCAGGGAAGAAGCAAGCTGGGAGGTATACGTTCATGGCGGGCGAATTCCTACAGGCAGGGATTTGTTCGTATGGGCGAAAGAAGGGCAGGAGAGAGG